>ERZ1026856.4-NODE-4-length-227566-cov-14.786103_pt1 | contig 227566 bp, 214 predicted proteins | sample MGYA00380158_ERZ1026856 | MGnify/ENA primary metagenome ERZ1026856 (study PRJEB33269, sample SAMEA4719794) | human gut metagenome | biome: human-associated habitat; feature: organic feature; material: feces | place: Cameroon | collected 2013-10 ... | reverse complement strand
AAGATGGTAAGCTGTTTTTTCTCTGTCCTGACGCCGATTGTTCACGTATCAATTTGTAGTAAGAATTTATTCTATAATAGGGAGTTCCATAACGTAAATTACAGATTCTGTGGTGCAATTCATAACGTTGATGGGCATGTATAAGCGTCCTTTCACAAGGCATTCACAGTGTAAATCGAAAGAAAAATCGTACAAACAAATATTATTTTCTTCGTGAGCTATGAAGATAGGATTCTAACAATCATGGAAGCTTTTGCTGAACATGATTGTTGTTCAGAAGCCCATCGTAATGTCCAGCGAACAGAAACATGATATTTCGTTTGTACGATTTTTCTTTTTAATCAACATATAAATAATGCCTTGTGAGAGAACGCTTATATCTGCCCTTCACCACCTATAAAAGCACCACAGAATCTGCGACATTACGCCAATTAAACTCCGGTTTAACCGCGCAGGACAGCAATATTGCGTTTTAATGAAACAAGCGCTGCATCCACATCTGCCCGTGTCGTATCGCCGCAGAGTGTGATTCTTATCGTGCCTGGTGCATATTCTTCCGGCACGCCCAATGCTTTGATCACATAGGAGATCCGTTCTTCACCGGTATTACATGCGGAACCACCTGATGCACAGATTCCATCTTCGTCCAGCAAAATCAACAGCGATGCCCCCTCAAGTCCTTTAAAACTAAAATTCACATTTCCCGGTAACCGGATACTGCGATGTCCATTCAATTTTGCATCCGGAATTTCATGCATTACACGCTCGATCAGATAATTGCGAAGCATAATTTCTTTTTGTACTCTTTTTCTCATGTTTCCGTAAGCAATCTCTGCTGCTTTCGCCATTCCTACAATTCCGGCTACATTCTCCGTACCGGCACGTTTTCCTCTCTCCTGACTTCCGCCATGGATAAAAGATGGGATATCAATGCCATCACGGATATACAAAAAACCAACGCCCTTCGGTCCATGAAATTTATGTGCACTTGCGCTCAGCAGATCGACCGGATAATAATTTACGGAAAGTGGTATCTGGGCATACGCCTGCACAGCATCTGTATGGAATAAAATCTGTTTTTCGCGCGCAATTTTTCCAATCTGATAAATTGGCTCGATCGTTCCGACTTCGTTATTGGCAAACATCACAGAAATCAACGTTGTATCCGGTCTTATAGCGTCCATTACCTGTTCCGGCGAAATCAGTCCATCCCCGTCCACTTCCAGGTAAGTAACATCATATCCCAGTTTTTCCAGATACTCACAGGAATTTAAAATCGCGTGATGTTCAATGTTGGTTGTTATAATATGCCGCCCTTTTTTCTTACAAGCGGCAGCAATATTTTTTACTGCCCAGTTATCAGACTCCGAACCGCCTGATGTAAAATAAATCTCTGAGGTTTTTGCATGCAGGGTTGCTGCAATGACTTCCCTCGATTTTTCCAGTTCTCTTCTCGCATCTTCACCGATACTGTAGGCTGTGGATGCATTTCCATAATTCTCCTGTAAATAAGGTTCCATCGCCTGTTTTACAGCATCAGACATCTGAGTTGTCGCCGCATTATCCAGATAAATCTGTTTACTCATTTTCTCCTCACTTCTCTCATATACTAAATTGATGAATCTGGCACTTCCAAACGCACTCATTCGGTGTCCAGAAATTTGAATCCCGGGAGGTCAAATGTCAAAAAATCTATCTGTAAAAAGAACTTTATTTACCGGAACCCTGCTGCTCACAGCTGCCGGCATACTCTCCCGTTTCATTGGTTTCTTCTATAAGATATTCCTCTCACGCACAATTGGTGCAGAAGGTCTCGGAATTTACCAGCTGATTTTTCCTGTTATGGCTCTTTGTTTTTCGCTGACCTCCGCCGGAATCCAGACATCTGTCTCAAGATTTGTATCCAGTGAGATTGGAAAGCAAAATCCTGCCGGAGCCAGATTTTATCTGCTGATCGGACTGATTCTGTCTGTATGCCTGTCTGTTTTTACAGGACTTTTTATGTGGAATCACTCTGAATTTATCGCAGGCTCATTTCTGCAGGAAATGCGCTGCGCCCCGCTGATCAAAATACTGTCATTCTGTTATGTTCCATGCAGTATCCACTCCTGCATTAACGGTTATTATTACGGATTAAAAAAAGCGCTTGTACCGTCCCTCTCCCAGCTCGCTGAGCAGTCTGCACGTGTCGGAGGCGTCTATCTGATTTATCTCGTTGCACAGAGTAACGGCCGTTCCATTGCCATCTCTGACGCCGTGTGGGGGCTTGTATTAGGTGAATTTGCAGGAATGCTTGTCTCCTTAAGCTTTATCGGTTTTGGAGCCTGTAAAGGCAATCTAAGAAAAACGACATGGTCTTTGCTTACCATGTCGTTTCCTCTGACGCTCAACCGCCTGACGCTTAATTTATTTACAACTATCGAAAATCTGCTTATACCATACCAGCTAAAATTGTTTGGATACAGTCCCTCTGATGCGCTCAGTATCTATGGCATCCTGACCGGAATGGCATTTGCCATTATCATGTTTCCAACCGTCCTGACCAATTCCATCTCAGTCCTTCTGCTTCCGGTCGTCTCCGAAGCCCAGGCGAAACACAATGACAGACTCATCCGGGAAGCTATTATAAAAACAACTGAGTCCTGTCTCTTGCTCGGTCTGCTCTGCACGATCGGACTTTTGGTTCTCGGTGATTTTATCGGCAACTTTATTTTCAAAAATGCGCTCAGTGCTGCTTTTATCGTCACAATGAGCTGGATCTGCCCGTTTCTTTATCTCGGAAGCACGTTAAACAGCATTTTTCACGGACTTGGAAAACCCGGTATCACACTGTTTTTAAACCTGTTTTCCTGCCTGATCCGTATCCTTTTTATCGTATTTCTGATTCCTGTTATCGGTATCAAAGGTTATCTGACCGGTCTTTTGATCAGCCAGATCGCACTTTGTGCCCTCGCTTTGCTCTGGCTCTACCGCCTGATGAAAAAGGGCAGTTCCGGATAATCTCCAAACTGCCCCTTTTCTCTGTTCCTATAAAAATTTACAAGTTCTACAAAACGGTCTTACCATGCTTTACAATTTGTCTGATGTTAAAATCTTCATCCACGATCACACAGTCGGCATATTTGCCATTGTCGATACTTCCATATTTCTCCCACAGTCCAACTGCTTTTGCCGGATTCTCCGTTGCACATGCCACAACATCCTCGAATGGAAGTCCTGCCTCTTTTACTGTGAATTTCATACAGTTAAATAAGTTGGTTGCAGATCCTGCGATCGCACCATCCACTGTCAGGGTTGCCTTATTGCCATGTACCTGAACTTCCTGTCCACCTAAAGAATAGATTCCATCCGGCATACCGGTTGCCATCATACTGTCACTGATCAGTATAATCCTGTCTTTTCCAAACATCTTAAAACTCGTGCGGATGGTGGATGGATGCAAATGTACACCATCGCAGATCATCTCAACCATAACATTTTCATTATCACAGGCTGCTCCGATCACACCCGGTGCTCTGTGCGTAAATGGAGGCATTGCATTATAAAGGTGTGTCACCTGTCTTGCCCCATGTTCAAATGCTTCCTTTGCAGTATCATAATCGGCTGTCGTATGCGCTACCGATATGCGCACTTCCCCTTTTACGCTGTCAATAAATTCCATTGCTCCAGGTTCTTCCGGTGCCACAACACAGACACGGTATAATCCGTCTGCCTCCTTCTGCAGTCGGCAGAACATCTCTGCGTCAGGTTTATGCACATATAATGGATTCTGAGCACCTTTTTTCTCCATGGAAATAAAAGGTCCTTCCATATAAATTCCGACTAACTCAGCCTCTTTTGTAAGCAGCGTCTCATCCGCTTTCTGCTCCTCATGGAATGATTTTGCGGCTTTGCTGATCGTCGTCAACTCCTCCTCCGACAATGTCATCGTCGCCGGATGAATGGATGTTACACCATTCTTCAGCTCATACTCTGCCATGTGGCGCATCGCCTCTACGGTTCCGTCACAGAAATCGACTCCTGCGCAACCATGAAAATGAATATCGATCAATCCCGGAATCACATAACAGCCCGCTGCGTCGATTTCCTTTCCATCGCTGGAATCTGCTGCGAAAAAGCTGCCATCTGTCGCCACTTCCTTCTCAACGAATTTTCCATTTTCAAATACTTTACCGTTTAAAATCTTCATTGTAATCTTCCCCCTTGTCCTGTCCGGTGCTTTTTTCTATACACGGAACAACTTGTCTTTTTTTCTTAGCTTTTATTTTAGAATCCTGCTCATGGAAAGTCAAGTTTCACGCAAAAAAACACAGAAATATACAAAAAATGCACAAGAAAAACCCCGGAAATATAAACTTCCGGGGTTGTCTGTTATGAATCGTCATGAAAAACTGCTTATCCGCATTAAACACGTGATAAATATTCACCTGTACGTGTATCAATCTTGATCACATCATCCTGCTCAACGAATAATGGAACATATACAGTTGCACCAGTCTCAACAACTGCTGGTTTTGTAGCACCTGTAGCTGTATCGCCTTTGAATCCTGGCTCTGTATCTGTAATCTTTAACTCTACGAAGAGAGGTGGCTCTACGGAGAATACGCTTCCGTTGTGAGAACATAACTTAACCATCTCGTTCTCTTTTACGAATTTTAATGCATCACCGATATCATCTTTGGATAATGCAATCTGGTCGTAAGTCTCAACGTCCATGAAGTAATATAAATCACCATCAGCATATAAGTACTGATAATCTTTTCTCTCGATACGTGCCTGAGGACATTTCTCTGTTGGACGGAATGTCTTCTCAACTACACCACCACTCTTAATATTCTTTAACTTAGTTCTTACAAATGCTGCACCTTTACCTGGTTTAACATGCTGGAATTCGATAATCTGATAAATGTTACCTTCTAATTCAATAGTGATACCATTTCTGAAATCGCCTGCTGAAATCATTCAAACTTCCTCCTTAAAAAATTGCGTACGAGCACAAGGCTCTCTGATTTTTCTATTTTATAATAAATAGCCACACTTTTCAAGCTTTTTTTGTGGAAACACCATGTTTCTCTGAATAAAAAGCTATCTTTTTCCCATATTTTCTAGTTTCTTGTCTCAATTTCGTGGATCATATCAATTCTTGTCTGATGTCTTCCACCCTGAAATTCTGCATCTAAATATGCTTTTACAATGTCTTTTGCAAGCTCGCTTCCGACAATACGCGCGCCAAATGCAATAATATTGGCATTATTATGCTCTTTTACCAGTCTTGCAGTTGCACAGTCGGAACATACTGCTGCACGGACACCGTTTACCTTGTTTGCTGCGATGGAGATTCCTACTCCGGTACCGCAGATCAAAATTCCGCAGTCAGCCTCGCCGTTTACAACTGCACGTCCTACTTTCTCTCCAAACTCCGGGTAATTGCAGCTCTCATTGCCATCCGTTCCAAAGTTTACAACTTCGTGGCCAAGACTTTTCACATAGTCCATGATGATAAATTTTAATTCTGTTGCTGCATGATCGTTTCCAATTGCGATTTTCATTTTTAATGACTCCTTTTTCTTTCTATCTATTTTGCTTCTTCCGATATCTGGCATAGAAAAATAAAACAATTTTTTCCAGATACCTTTTTAATACGATCTGGATTTCCTCTTTCGGATGGATCGGTTTCACCAGAATGGTTCTGATCCCGGCAAGATTGGCTCCGTAAACATCCGTAAAAATCTGATCGCCGACGAAAATGGTATTCGTGGCATCCGTTCCCATCTCCTGCATTGCCCGGCGGTAATTGCCCGGCTTTGGCTTTCCGGCTTTATATATATAAGAAACATGTACCGCATCATTGAACATTTTTACACGCGGTTCTTTGTTGTTGGACAACAGCATACACTGAAAGCCCAGTTCCTTTAAATGCGCAAACAAAGCACATGCCCGCTCATCTGCAGGTGCGCCATGCGGCACAAGTGTATTATCAATATCAAAGATGACTCCCCGATAGCCCTCCTCATAGAGCCTGTCAAAGTCGATCACATAGGTGGAGTCCAAATATTCCCCGGGATAAAATTTTTCCAACATGAATGTCTGTCCCTTTCACTTTCTTTTCCGCAGAAAAATACCGTATGAATTTCATACGGTATCATAAATCATTTATAACCAGAAGTTTTCTTCTTCTCTTACCTGTTTCAGCTTCTCCGTAGATGCAAATGCATCATCTCCAACAAAAAACTGGTACTGCTGCAGCACCTGATCTTTTTTCAGATCCGACAATGCCTTTTCCACATCCAGCTTCGAGAGATCGCTGTCGACGCCCTTTAATTCATAGGATGCATCCGGCTGGTATCTGGCATTAAACTCAGCTGCTCCGTGATCCGTTTTCTGCGCTGTCTGTAACTGTACAGCTTCTATGTCTGCACTGTCATTCTGTTCCACAGCCCCCATTACCGGCATCGGTCCGCTTTCCATGGACTCCCGGATCTGCTGGCTACGGACTTCATTTATCTTTATGGAATTGTAATCATAAAATCCCGCACCAGTGCGGATCCCAGATATATTCATACAATCTTCTCCACTAAAATAATATCATGATCTCATCACCCGATCATTCACTGCTTCTTTCTTATGATATAATAAAGACTGCCGAGCGAAGCGAGTGTAGATAACGATCATGAAGCTTTGCTTCATGATATAATATCGGCAGATCTGTTTTAGAACTTAACCCCTATTTATCAAGCATCTTCTTCAGTTCGCTCATAAAAGTATTCACATCCTTAAACTCGCGGTAAACAGATGCAAAACGTACATATGCAACGGAATCGAGATTCTTGATCTTATCCATTACGATCTCTCCGATCAATGTACTTGGGATCTCCTTTTCCTCTCTGTTAAAGATCTCTGTCTCAACTTCATCGACAAGCTGATTGATCTGATTCACAGAAATCGGTCTCTTATGGCATGCTCTTAATACACCGGCTTCGATCTTGGAACGATCATACTGTTCACGGGCATTATCCTTCTTAATGACGATGAGTGGAATGGTCTCCACTTTCTCGTATGTCGTAAATCTCTTCCCACAATCATCACAAAGTCTTCTCCGGCGAATGGAATTATTATCATCTGCCGGTCTTGAGTCAATGACTCTTGTGTTTTCGCTGCTGCAAAAAGGACACTTCATAATCACTACCTCCAACCCGTTAACCCCTATTATTTTCTAGTATATATGTCCTTTTTACGATTGTCAACGAAATATTTTCGAAAAATTTCTCTGTTATTTTCAAGAATTTTCTCTGTCGGTTTTCACCTGTTTTAAGCAAGGATTTCCTTTGCAAGTTCTTCCATTTTAGCAACGTCTGTGTCTTTCATTGTGGATTTGATGCTCACAACATTCTCACATACGTTTACCTCTTTCATACCTTCCAAAATGCCTTTCATGCCTCTTGCTGCACAAGGTGCCCAGGAACCATTCTCGATCAGTCCAAAAGTACGTTTCTGGAGATTCTTATGTGCAAGGCGGTGCAGGAAATCTTCCATCGGAGGGAACACCCCTGCATCATAGGAAGCTGCCGCAAGGATGATTTTTCCATAGCGGAAAGCATCTGCAACTGCCTCTGCCATATCATCTCTGGTCAGATCCATGAATACTACCTTGGATGCTCCGTTTGCCCGGAGTACTTCTACCATTTTTTCAGCGGCTGCTTTTGTATTTCCATGAATGGATGCGCAGGCAACTAAAACACCGTCTTCTTCCGGCTCATAGCTGCTCCATGTAAGATACTTTCCGATATAAAAACCGAGATTTTCTTTTAAAATCGGTCCATGCAGCGGGCAGATTGTCTGAATGTCTAGCGCTGCCGCTTTTTTGAGCAGTGTCTGAACCTGCACACCGTATTTTCCAACGATATTGATAAAATATCTTCTCGCCTCGTCTGTCCACTCTTCTTCCGCGCTCAACGCTCCAAATTTTCCAAATCCGTCTGCGGAGAAAAGGATTTTTTCCGTCTCTTCGTATTCCACCATAACTTCCGGCCAGTGTACCATCGGTGCCATCACAAAATGCAGTTTGTGTGTTCCAAGTTCTAATGTATCGCCCTCTTTTACCACAAGGCAGCGCTCTTCCAAATGTGCAATATCAAAAAACTGTGGCAGCATCGCTTTTGCCTTTGCGCTCAGTACAAGCTGTGCCTGTGGGAATTTGTCTGCCGCACGTTTGATATTTGCCGCATGATCCGGCTCTAAATGGGAAATGACAAGATAGTCTACCGTTCTTCCATTTAACACATTCTCAAGATTTGCAAACCACTCATCTGTTTTCCGCTCATCAATGGTATCCATAACCGCAACTTTTTCATCCAGGATCACATAGGAATTATAAGAAACTCCGTTCGGGATCTGGTACTGGCTCTCGAATAAATCTAATGTGGTATCGTCTGCTCCAATATACTTTACTGCTTCTGAAATATAGGTATCTTTCATAATGGCCTCCATATGTTTTTATCATCTAATAATAGGAATTATTACTGATATCAAGATAATACTTTGTGATGAAAATGTCAATGTTTTTCCTTATTTCTTTATGCTTATTTTTGATAAAAAAACAACAGTCACCTTCTCCGGGCAACTGCTGTTTTTATCTCCTGCATTCTTTCAATTATGCCATTTTTCTTTTCACTGCAACCGCTGCTGCTCCTGCAAGCAGGATACCCATGCAGAAAATCAGATTGATACCTGCACTGACATCTTCTGTTTTCGGAGAAGTAACTGTTGTAACGTCCTCTTCTGCTACAATGTAGGTTGAAAAGTGGTTTGTTTTGAATGTGATCACACCATTTTCTACTGTTGTATCACAGCGTGTCAAAGTTCCATCATCCTCAAGACGGTAAACCACGATCGCTTTTCCCTCTTTTACCGTAATGTTAGCAGGCATTGGAACAGTAACCTGTACATATCCATTTAACTGATGCACCTGTGTGTTAGTGGCATCTGTGAGGTTAATCTCCATAACAGAGTACTCGCCAAGTCCGCTCACCTGTGCTTTGATCACTTCTACCGCTTTTTCATAGGTTGCTCCGGATGAGACAGTTGCTGCTACGATCACTGCACCTGTTGGAAGTACACCTTCTGCATCTGCTAATGCAGCTGTAACCGGCTGAGTAGCCGGAACTTCTGCTGCTGGTGCCGGTGTCGGAGCTGGTGCCGGTGTCGGAGCCGGCTGGGATGATGTACTGGAACTTGTGGATGTATCAGTTTTATTATCTGTGGATGTTGTTTCCTGTGTAGGAAGTTTCTCTGCGTATTCACATATCGTACAGAATTTTGCCTTTGTATCTGCTGTAATCCCTAAATCTTCACACCAGATTCGACTTAAATTTGCCTTTTGCTCTGCAATCCACTCTGCACTATTTCCAGCAAAATTGCTATCATTATAATACCAGTCTGCATATTCAGCAGGTGTCATTTCTTTAAATGTATGCTCAGATAATGTTTTTGGATTATCTATACCACATACCGTACAAGCTTGTATATGTTTTCTTCCTTCTTCGCAAGGGTGGTATCCCCACCGTACAGTTGGATCTGCATATGGATGCGTACATACTGGTGCTTCCGGGATTGAAATTTTCATTTCTCCCTTTTCATCCCCTTTGATGGTTATCTCAAATGCCGCTCTGCACCATCTATTATTCACTTGACTGTCATTTGTTAATCTAGTTGCACCGTCAATCGAATATCCATCCGGAACACAATGTCCATCTGCCTGAACATATAAACGAATTCTTGCCGTTGCACCTTCTTTGACCTCAATAGGATCACTGGTTTGTCCCGGATCAAATCCCTCAAAAACATTCTCATCTATATTAGTTGTGTCTTTATAAAAACGTACTGCTAAATGAGAATTGGTATTATCAATTGTAACTTGAACTGTCTTTTTTGAATCTTCATTGTTTACTTGATCATCTTTCCCCGGTGTTCCTCCATTCCCACCGTTTTCAGATCCGTTTCCTGATTCATTTTCTGCATTTGTCTCTGCGTGCACACTGCCCACTGGAATCATACAGAAAACCAATGCCAATGCAACACAAACTGCAAATGCTTTCATCATTTTGTGTAACTTTTTCATTCACTTTTCTCCTTTTTTCTGTTGTGACTTACAACTATTTGTAAACATTCTACTACTATCTGTAGTGTTATGCAACCATATGTTTCTTCTTTTTCAATACACTTAACCCGAAAGATTTATTCCCACATATTTATTTTTTCATAGCGCATATTATTATAGAAAGGACACATTATGATCGAAGGATTAGACAAACGCTTACAAAATTCACGTATTAATGCAGGTTTATCCCGCGCTCAGATTGCAAGACTTTTAGGCGTGTCGGACAGTCTTATCGGTTTATACGAAACAGGTGTCAGACAGCCATCACTCTCCACATTGATAAAGCTTTCCACCATATATAAAGTGAGCACTGATTATTTATTAGGTTGCGAGAATACAGGAAATACCAGTCTTTCAACCCAGGGACTGACCGACCAGCAAATCAAAGCATTAAAATTAACCATTCAATGCTTCCGTGATAAACAATAACTTTATTTACACAAAAAAAGACAGACACTCTTTCCTCATTTCAAAGGAAAAGTACCTGTCTTTCTCTTTTTACATTAAAAAATCTTCGTTGTCCACTTCGAGCAGTCCCAGACTTCATTGACAATATCCTGATAGAATTCCGGTTCATGACAGATCAGAAGGATACTGCCGCGGTATTCCTGCAGCGCGCGTTTTAATTCGTCCTTTGCGTCAACATCCAGATGGTTGGTCGGCTCGTCTAAGAGCAGAACATTGGTCGATTTATTGATCAATTTGCAAAGTCTTACTTTTGCCTGCTCTCCACCGCTTAACACGCGGACAAGGCTTTCAATATGTTTGGTCGTAAGTCCGCATTTTGCAAGAGCAGAACGCACTTCGTACTGGCTGAAAGACGGGAATTCTTCCCAGATCTCATCAATGCAGGTGTTCTTATTCTCACCTTTGATCTCCTGCTCAAAATATCCGATCTCTAAATTCTCGCCGAGTTCCACAGAACCGCCAAGCGATGGGATCAATCCTAAAATACTCTTTAACAGTGTCGTCTTACCGATTCCATTGGCGCCGACAAGTGCGATTTTATGTCCACGCTCCATGGAGATATTTAACGGTTTTGACAGCGGTTCGTCATATCCGATCACAAGGTCTTTTGTCTCGAAAATATAGCGTCCCGGAGTTCTTCCGAGTTTGAAGTGAAATTCCGGCTTCGGACGCTCGGCAGCAAGCTCAATGACATCCATTTTGTCTAACTTCTTCTGGCGGGACATTGCCATATTTCTTGTGGCAACACGCGCTTTGTTTCGCGCGACAAAATCCTTTAATTCACTGATCTCCTGCTGCTGTTTGCGGTAAGCTGCCTCTAACTGGGATTTTTTCACTTCATAAACTTCCTGAAACTTATCATAGTCCCCGACATACCGGTCAAGGCGCTGGTTTTCCATATGGTAAATAATATTCACAACGTCATTTAAAAACGGGATATCATGGGAGATTAAGATAAACGCATTCTCATACTCCTGCAGATAGCGTTTCAACCACGCGATGTGCTCTGCGTCAAGATAGTTCGTCGGCTCGTCCAAAAGGAGGATATCCGGTTTTTCCAGCAAAAGTTTTGCCAGAAGAACTTTCATACGCTGTCCGCCGCTTAAATCCGTGACATCATGGGACAGTCCAAGATCAAGCAGTCCAAGCGCTCTCGCCACTTCCTCCACCTTCGTGTCAATGATGTAAAAATCGTGCATGGTCAGTGTATCCTGAATGACTCCGAGTTCCTCCATCATCGCATCCATCTCGTCCGGTTCCGCCTCGCCAAGCCTGTCACAGATTTGGTTCATGTTTTCTTCGAGTTCAAACAGCCATGCGAACGCTGATTTTAACACACTCTCGATCGTCATGCCTTTGGTCAGGGTGGAATGCTGGTCGAGATAGCCGACACGGACATTTTTTGCCCACTCTACTTTTCCCTCATCCGGCATAAGCTTTCCGGTCACGATATTCATAAATGTGGATTTTCCCTCGCCGTTGGCGCCGACTAATCCGATATGCTCTCCTTTTAACAGACGGAAGGACACATCATTAAAAATTGCCCTGTCACCAAATCCGTGTGTCAGGTGTTCCACGTTTAATATACTCATACTTTTTCCTTTCGTGTTTTGCTATAACATACTATTCTTCTTTGTACAACAGCTTCTTCGTCTTTTTCAAAACATGGAAATATGCCGGGAATAAAAATGCATCCGCAAAGATCCATGCCACCGGGCTTGCAAAGCACGCTGCCACGTAGCCGAAAACAGGCACAAACGCAAATCCGACCAGTGTTCTTGCAACCATCTCAAACACACCCGCCAAAATAGCAAATTTGCTGTAGCCCATTCCCTGGATCAGGAATCGCACGATATTGACAAATGCCAGCGGAATATAAAATGCACTGTTGATCAATAAAAACAGTCCTGCATTGGAAACCACTTCCGGTGCTGCCGTTCCGACAAAAAAACCTGCCAGTGTCCCACGGAAGAAGATCATAATGACAAATGCCAGCACCGCATACGCACATCCCAAAATGGACGCTGCCTTTAAACCTTCGGAGACACGATCCAGTTTTTTTGCTCCGACATTCTGACCGCCGTAGGTTGCCATGGTGGAACCTAACGCATCAAACGGACAGCAGAAAAACATTCCGATCTTACTTCCGGCTGTCATTGCTGCAACCGCGTCAGAACCAAGGGAATTGACTGCACTCTGTAAGATAACGCTTCCGATTGCTGTAATGGAATACTGCAATCCCATCGGGACACCCATGCCGCACAGTGTCATCATATACGTTTTATTTATCTGCATTTCCTCTCTGCTCGGCCGCAGGATCTCAAAATGTCTGATACTGTAAATAAGACATCCGATACCGGAGATCAACTGTGAAATTACCGTTGCCCATGCTGCGCCTTCCACTCCGGTTCCGAGCACTACGATAAAAAACAGATCCAGTCCGATATTAATGACCGCTGCGATCACCAGAAAAACAACCGGTGTCTTGCTGTCTCCCATAGAACGGATAATACCGGAAACCAGATTGTACAGATATGTGACCGGGATTCCCCAGAAAATGATCACAATGTAACGGTATGCACCGTCAATAATATTTTCCGGTGTGCGCATCAGTTCAAGGATCGGCATACAGAAAATGACCGTCACGATCGTCATGACCACTGCAAAAATTGCGGAGAGGTAAATGGCATTCATCATAAATCCACGCATGCCCTTATAATCTCCTGCGCCGAATTTGTGTGCTAAAGGAATTGCAAATCCGTTGCACACTCCCATACAGAATCCAATGATCAGGAAGTTGACGGAGCCTGTAGAACCTACCGCTGCAAGGTCATCTACTCCGAGAAAACGTCCTACGATCAAAGTATCCATTAAATTGTAAAACTGCTGAAATAAAAATCCAAACAAAAGTGGTACGGAAAATCCAAGAATCAGTTTCATTGGAGATCCGTTTGTCATATCCTTCGTCATATCTTTTTCCCTCGAAAAAATTGTGGTGATATTACATATCACCACAATAAGTATTAAAAACTTCAAAAAATGTATCTGTTTTCATCCCGGAACCCGTCTCAAGTTCCAGATTCTCCCAGAGATTTTCATTGATATTGGAATTCAAAGAAGAAACAAATTCATTGTATTCATCATCAAAAGCTTCTTTTTCTCTTTTGTCTACAATATTGGCTTTGTTTGCCTCCGTCAACTCCTGATTGTATTTGTTCAGACATTTAATGAAATAAAAGCCTCCATCCACTGTGATCTTACCGGAAACTTCATCATTTTCCATCTGAAATGCAATCTGCTCTACCGCATCCGGAAGTTCATCTCTGGAAACATTTACCTGAATGCTGCTAAGCTCATTATAGTTATTGGCGAGTGTTGCAAAATCTTCTCCCTGAGCTAATCTGGATGCAATTTCATTTGCCCGGCTCTCATCCGAAACAAAAATCTGCATGATCTCCATCACCCGTGCCTCATCATCGCTGACCTCCTCATTCACAGCTTTTGTGAGTGAATGGTACACTTTCTGTGCCAGCGCATAATGCTCATAGTACTCTTTGATGTCACTCTCCGAAACACCCATATAGGCAATCTCATCCTCCGTGAGAGATGCAAAGTACTCCTCTGCTGCCTGGGCGGTCTTTCCATTTTCTTCTTCGGAAAGCTCCATTTCTTTTTCTTTTGCAAGCTGGTCTAAGCAGACCACCTGTGTCAGTTCCTGCATTGTGATATTTTTCACATAATTTTCCAGAGAACTGTCTCCAAAATCATGCTGCCAGAGATCAAGTCCATAGGCAGTTCCGTAAATATTCTGGTAATTCACAAGATATACCTTCGCCTCTTTCAGCCCACAGGACACGTTTCCGATTCGAAATACCTGGCGATTGTTCAATGTGTTTGAGACGATCACTTCCTTATTTCCGATCTTACATCCTGTGAGCAGAAAGGAAAAGCAGAGCAGACATATCAGTGCAATTTTTTTTCTAATTTTTTTCATGCTTTTCTTTTAAGCTTCCATAGCTTTTAAAATGCTTCTTGCAACAGAGATTCCATTTGCGGATGCCTGCTGCAGTCCACGGGTTACCGATGCTCCGTCACCGATGGCACGAAGACCTTTTACGCTTGTCTCAAAGTCTCTGTTTACAACAACCTTGTTCGAGTAGAATTTTACTTCAACACCATATAATAAAGTCTCATCACTTGCAATACCCGGTGTTACCTTATCAAGTGCAAGGATCATCTCCTCGATATCCACCATAATACGATGTGGAAATACAAGGGAAAGATCTCCAGGTACTGCATCCTTTAAAGTAGGAATCAGGTTATTTCTGCAGAGACGCTCCTCTGTCGTTCTTCTTCCTCTTCTGAAATCACCGAAGGTCTGTACTAAAATTTTTCCGTCGCAGAGCATGTTGGAAAGCTGTGCAATCTGTTTTCCGTACTCGATTGGTGTTTTAAATGGCTTTGTGAAATTCTTGGATACAAGAATTGCAAAGTTGGTGTTGTTTGTCTTTAAATCTTTGGATTTATAAGCGTGTCCGTTTACAACTGCAAGTCCATTGTCATAGTACTCAGTTGCTACTTCACCGGATGGATTCGTACAGAATGTACGCACTTTATCGTCAAATGTAGGTGTGTGGTAAACTAATTTTGCTTCGTAAAGGTTATCGTTTAAGAATTCCATAACCTCATCACGCACTTCCACACGGACACCGATATCTACCGTACCAACCTGCGTCTCGATTCCATGACCGTTACAGATATGTGAGAACCAGTCTGCTCCCTCACGTCCGACTGCAGAAACGATCTCTTTTGCATAGTAAGTCTCATCTTTGTCTGTCACAAGACCTTTCACCTGATTATCCTCAATAATAATATCTTTGACCATGGTATTGAATTCCATCTCAACACCCTGCTCTAACAGATGCTCCTGCAATCTGGAATAAATCTTGTATCCTTCCTCTGTTCCAAGGTGACGGATTGGACATTCGATCAGTTTTAAGTTTGCTGTGATCGCTTTTCTACGGATCTCGCGGATTTCTTTTTCTTTATCCACACCGTAAACTTTTGTATCTGCTCCGAATTTTAAATAAATATCATCGGATTCTTTTAATAATGTAACAGTCTCATCATATCCTAAAATCTCCGGAAGATTTCCACCTACGTCAGGGGATAAAGATAATTTTCCATCGGAGAATGCTCCTGCTCCGGCAAATCCGGTCGTGATGGAACATGGCTGACAGCCTACACATACTTTTGTCTTTCTCTTCGGACACTGTCTGTTCTCGATACGGCGTCCTTTTTCAATCATTAAAATTTTCAGGTCTTTGTTGGCATGGATCAGTTCATATGCACAGAAAATACCAGAAGGACCTGCCCCAATAATAATCACATCATAATTTTTCATGTAGTTTTTCTCCTTATTAAAATGCTTTTTTACAGTCTTTCTCTGCTGTAAAATGGCGTTCTCACTCTGCTTGCTTTGCAAACTTTTTGAGTATAATAAACAATTTTTCTTTTGTCAATCCTATTTCGGGAAATTTATAAAAATTTAAGCTTCCACGATCAGATATCTGCCGTCCGGGAGCGCAAATACTTCGCTTGCCTCCTCTAAATCATGCAGTGACATTCCCTCAATATCAGCTCCCTGATCTTCAAAATATGCTTTTACCTCTTTCAGATTCTTACAGACAACCGCCATGCAGTCCTCTAAAAATTCCTCTGCTTCTTCCATTGTCTCTGCCACCGGCTCCGGCAGTAACTGCTCCTGATGTGCCAGAAAATATTCCAGACATGCTTCATCAAATTCGTTCATACGCTGTTCTCCTTTGTAATTATGTGTATCATAGACCCCGATGTATATGCAGTTTACCATAGATAGGGATCGATTCCAAGCTTTTGCAGCTCCTTATAAATACGTGCAACAGGAAGTCCGACCACATTATTGTAGTCACCTTCGATTTCCTCGATATAGATTGCACATTTCCCCTGGATTCCGTATGCTCCAGCCTTGTCCATCGGTTCTCCGGTTGCCACATAGCGGTCGATCTCAAGTTCTGACAACGGCTTCATGGTAACTTCTGTTTTCTCATAAAAGGTATGTGCGCCCGCTCGCCCGTTTTTGTCCAGAAACACAAATGTAACTCCTGTATACACGGCATGTTTTCTTCCCGACAAAAGCTTCAGCATCTGCTTTGCATCGGCTTCATCCTTCGGTTTTCCAAGGATGGTATCATCGCATGCGACGATGGTATCCGCCCCGATCACTAAGATATCCTGCGGTGTCATGAGTTCCCCATGTCCGCTCTCATATGTTTTTACCATTGCTGCGACCTCTGTCGCTTTCTGCTCGGAAAGCTCCATCACAACCTCCTCCGGCACGCTTTTCGAGATAACTTCCTCTCCCTTTGCCGGGCAGATTTCAAATTCCAGTCCGATCTGTTCTAACAATTCTTTTCTTCTCGGCGAAGCCGAGGCAAGTATGATCTGTCCCATTTTGTTCTCCTGTTATAATGTAATCAATTGTTCCAAAGAGAATGAATAAATCAAAATTTCCTTCACTTTGAGCTTTCGTGCGGCAAAGACACGCTCCAACGCATCCGCATAGAGTTTTAACTGTGTCTCATAGCGGTCGATGAGTTCCTTTGCCTGCTGCACACGGTCGGTCTTATAATCAAGAAGGACGATTCCGTCTTTCTCGATCCAGAATACATCAATGATTCCCTGAATTAAGGTTAAGTCCTCCTCATGACGGATTCTTTTCTGTTCTTCCTTTTCCTGATCGCTGTCTGTTTTTTCGTAGATGTTCTCACAGGAATCTGTGTTACTGCCTACTCCGAAACCATAGTTTTCCAGCTCTTCTTCCGTAAATCCCATGACAAATGGTTTCTCACGGTAAAGTGCTCCTGCCTGCTGTGCGAGAGCCATCCGCTTTCCTGTTTCCGAGGAAACAAAATCTTCCACGGTCTGCTCTCTCACAAGTGCTCGCATATCCGCAGTGATCTTCTCCTCTTTTTCCATAGCCTCCATCTGTTCCTGTACACTTTTTTCTGAGGCAAAATCGTAGCACTCCATGACGCGGTGCACTGCGGTTCCCCTTAATGCACCACGGTTTGGTGTTTCCTGTTCCACACTCTCCTCTCTCTGGATAAAAAGAGGGATCGTTGGTGTCACAGGTTCTTCCAAAAATGCCGGGACCGTCTCCTCCTGCTCTGCCTCAAATTTTTCACGCATTGCACGGTGCTTTAATTCGGATACGGAATATTTGTTTTTCCTCAAAACGTCAACCTGATATGGATAACGCTGCGAAAACCGCTGTTTTAACTGTCCAACCAGCTGTGTGTCCGCCGCTTCAATCTCTTCGATCCGCTCTGTCAGATCTTCATTTTTCTCTAACTGGTTTTCCACTTCATTTAAGACAAGCTCTGCCGCTTCCACGATCCGGACCGGGTATTTGTCCCCATAGGAAAGCACTGCCGGAAGTATCCAGTCCAGATAACCGGAAGCCCCTTCTCTTGTAAGGTAGGAAAGCGGTCTGGCTGCTGCTTTCGAAAGATTCGCCTGCTGTCTGTAAAATTCCAGTTTTTCGGCTGCATCTTTTAAGGTTCCGGTGAGAATGAGCTTTTCTTTTGCACGGGTTAAGGCAACGTATAACACACGAAGTTCCTCGCCGAGATTTTCCAGATCGATCTGCTTTGCAATCGCCTTCTTTGCGATAGTCGGTGATTTGATACGCAATTTTCCGTCCATGTAGTCAAGACCAATACCAAGTTCCGGGTGAAGCACCATTTTGCTCCGTGTGTCCTGTTTATTGAAATTTTTGCCCATACCGCTCACGATCACAATTGGGAACTCAAGACCTTTGCTCTTATGGATACTCATAATTCGGACAACGTCCTCGTTTTCCCCGACCATGTCTGCCTCACCGAAATCCACATCATATTTTTGCAGTTCATCAATGTAACGCACAAAGTGAAATAGTCCCTTGTAACTCGTTTTCTCGTAGGCTGCGGCTTTTTCCAAAAGCATGTTTAAATTCGCCGTTCTTCTGTTTCCTGCCGGCATTGCCGCCACATAATGACCGTATCCGGTCTCGCGCAGGATGATCTCGATCAGCTCATGGATCGGAGTGTCCGGGACGAGCTGCCGTAATTGCTTGTATTTTTTGTAAAATTCGAGCAATTTCCGGTGAGCGGTTATCTCTATATGATTTTCTGTTTTCTCATCCGCGTTTCTTCCCTGCTTCTGATCTTCCTCTGAATCTGCCTCTGAATTTGAAATTTCTATTTGCCCGCCCTCTTCATAAAGTCCTTCTGCCAGTTCGAGCACCGCTTCATGAAAAGGCACACTGCCATCTTCAAGCCTTAACACCGCAAGTTCCTCATCGGTAAGCCCAGCCATCGGAGAGCGGAGCACTGCCGCCATCGGAATATCCTGTCTTGGGTTATCCAAAAGCCTCAGCATGGACAGTACTGTCTGCACTTCCACCGTGGAAAAATATCCGGTCGAAGAAACCGTGTGCGCCGGGATTCCATTCTCGTTCAACACTTCCACAAGGGAATCCGCCCAGCCGGACAGACTGCGGAGCAAAATCACAATATCGGAGTAATGCGCCGCCCGAAGTGTTCCGGCTGCCTTGTCCGTGACCGGCTGCGTTTTCATCAGATGCTTGATCTCTTCTGCCACAATTTTCGCTTCCAGTGTCTTTTTATCCGTAAGTTCGGTGTCCTCCAATAATTCGTCGTTGCTGTCTGCAAGCAGGATCTCCGGGATGAAGTCCGCGCTGACAGGATAGCTTGCCCCCGGATACAGTGCAGCCTCCGCGTCATACTCCACATTTCCAAGACTCCGCGCCATAATTTTATAAAAAATATCGTTTGTGCAGGTCAAGACTTCCTCTCTGCTTCGGAAGTTTTTGTGCAGGTCGATACGCTGCGTGGTGCTCTCTTCCAGCGAATAGGAATCGTATTTTTTCATGAAAAGTTCCGGTCTTGCGAGACGGAACCGGTAAATACTCTGCTTTACATCCCCGACCATGAAAATATTATTTTCCCCACGCTCCTCTCTGGAAATGGAGCGAAGCAGTGTCTCCTGCACTTCGTTGCTGTCCTGATACTCGTCGATCATGATTTCTTCAAAAGTATCCCGGAATTCCTCCGCAGTCTTTTTCGCCTTCTCCGTCTCCTCATCCACAAGGATCTGCAATGCAAAATGTTCCACATCATGGAAATCCACCAGATTTTTCCGGCGTTTTGCGGCTGCAAACTCATCTGCAAACTGCTTTGTGAGACGGACAACCTCCTCTAACATCGGCTCCGTGCGCTCTAACTGCTCGATCATAATCTCCGGCGAACAGAAAAAATATTGTCTGCAGAGCTTTTTCACCACATCCTTCGCCTGCTCCCTGAGACTTTTCACCAGTTCTAATTTATCAGGATCTCCCTCAAACCCTCTGCTGCTTGCAAGTCTGTCATATTTGATATTCGAAAGAGCCTCGGACAGTTCGCAGAAAGATGTTAGTCCTGCCAAACCCTCATATTTTTCCAGATCACTCTGCACTGCTTTCTCGTACATATCCGGTCCGTCATCCTGCTGTGTGATTGCAAGCGCCTGCTTTAAGAGCTGTTCACAGTCTTTTAAGACAAAACAGATATTTTCCGTGAGCGGAGCAAGCCATTCTGCGCGGTCTAACTCCTCCCTGGTTTCGATGCGGTAGGCTCCCACAAACGAATCCAGCCATTTTTCCGGCCACGGATAACTTCTGGAAAACTCATATAACTGAAGGATCATCTCATTTAATGCAGCATCGGTTCTTCCCGAAGCATAGCCCTCCACAAAATCGGAAAATGCTTCCGAAGGCTCTTCATAGTTTTGCTCTAAAACTCTGCCAAGAACATCCTCGCGCAGTAATTTTAACTCACCCTCATCCCCGATACGGAAATTCGGTTCCAGATCGATCTCATGAAAATGATTGCGCACCACGTACAGACAGAAGCTGTCGATGGTCGTGATCTGTGCATTGTGAATCAAGGTCAGCTGCCTTAACAGATGCTCATTCCCCGGCTGTTCGTCTAACGCTTTCTCAATCGCATTTCCGATCCGCTCCCGCATCTCTGCCGCTGCCGCATTGGTAAATGTCACGATCAGCAGATGGTCAATATCCACCGGATGATTTTTGTCTGTGATGATTTTCACAATCCGTTCTACTAAAACAGCGGTCTTTCCAGAACCTGCTGCCGCAGATACCAATATATTTCGATTTCTTAAGTCAATGACCTGCTGCTGCTCTGTGGTCCATGAAACTCCCATATTTCTCACTCCTGTTATTTACTGTTCCTGCTTTTCGTTTTCCATACGCTTTAATATCTCGTCCGCGCTGTCAAATTTTTCCAGTTTATGATAGGAATAACCCGGCATCCGGGTGTCAAAACCGCAGACGGTATGGTATGGACAGTAATCACAGCCACTTTTTCCGTCCAGCGAGTATGGATGAATCGAAATATCTCCGGCAAAGATTTTTTTCCCGGTCTCTTTGATTTTCTCCTGTACATAATCAGACATCACAGAAAAATCGTAAGTACTGGCAACCTTGGAAGTTGCTTTTAAGCTTCCGTCCGTTTTTTTCCCGATCGGGATGACCGAAGAATTTCCGGCAAAATCTGAATCCATCGCCTCATAGATTTCCGGATCATCGTTCACCAGACCATTTAATTTTAACTGCTCCAAAACGCTGTTTCGTATTTCTGCCTCTGTCTCATTTCCAAGTCCGTCTACTATCGGATTTTGAATGTGATAGTAGAAAATACCCGCCGGTTCCGCTTTTTTGCCCGGATGGCGTTTTTCCTCTAATTCCAATGCCGCATTCATATAGACCACAAGCTGTAATTGCAGTCCGTGATACAGATTGACGAGTGAAAAACTCGTGTTTCCCGATTTATAATCAATAATCTTCACATAAACTTTATCCGACGTCTCGTAAGTGTCCACACGGTCAATCCTGCCGAGCAGGTTCATTTTTTCCTCATCACTCAGCTGAAAACGGATGGCGTCCAATTTATCTGCCCGCGAAAAGGACACCTCAAAATCACTCGGCACAAATTTTCCCTTCTGGATCTGGGTGGTAAGTGCCCACACCGTGCGCTTGATGGTCTGGCGCATCCGACCGGTCAGGTAACGGTTTCTCACGTTCTCAAATGCCCCAGCATTTTTGCACCCGGCAATCGCGTCATTCATGCTCTCCTCTATAAATGTCTCCTGCACATCCTCTGGGATGTTAAACCAGGTGTACTCTGATTTTTCCACACGTCTGGAAAAATGTTCAAGCGCATCATGGTAAATATTTCCCATGTCCACGCTTGCGAACTCTAAAAGCTGACGCTCCTTTAGGCGTAAACCGTAATTCAGATAATGCGCGTAGGCACACGCCGCAAAACGCTCCAGTCTTGTGACGCTGTTCTCCAACACGGTTCCATAAAGTGCCTGCGTCACTGCGTGGCTGATTGGCTCATCGCTGTGCACTTCGTAGGCAGTTTTTAAAAGTTTTTCCGTTTCCGGCTTCCACTCGGAATCTGTGAGGTAGAATTTTGAGAGAGCATTCCATAATTTTCTTTTTTCTACCTGTGAAAAATCAGATGCCCTGTCATCATCCTGCAGTCCCTCCAGGAAAAACGCCATGCTGCTCTTCGGCGTCATGATGCAGTCCGCAGAAGTTGTCTCCTCGATTTCCTCCACCGTTTTCTCCGGGAACATTTTTAAGAGCGTTCCAACAAAATACGACCTTCTAAGTGCTTTTCCGTCCGCATTCACTTTTGAAAAAGTCACATACAAAAAATCAGATGGCTTCGTCACATTCAGATATAGATAAAAGCGCTGGATGAACACTTTTTCACGCGCACCCGGTGCAAGTTCCAGATGACATGCCACCATTTTCTCACGTTCAAACTGCGAGATGATACCTCCGGCATTGCCCGCTTTCGGCACAACACCGTCATTGACACCGATGAAAAATAAGATTTTGATATGGTTCAATCTGGTTCGCTCGATGTCACCGATCGTCACTTTATCATTTCCCGGCGGGATCACGCCGACTCTTGCAGCCTCAAATCCGGCGTCTAAAATATCCGCATACTCTTTGACCGGAAGTACCTCGTCTCCCAGAAAATCCACAACCTTATCAAACAGATCCATGACAATTTTGTAAATCTGGGCGTACTCTTTCGCCTTGACCTGATTGCCCTGCCGTTCAAATTCCAGTTCTTTTTGTTTTAATTTTTGTTCTATTTCTAATTTTTCAATTAATTCATACAACACAGTGGTCTCGTCACGCACAGTCTTTCCCTGTGCAAACGCTTCCGATAACGATGCAAAGAGATCATAAATCTTTGCCCGCACCTCATTCATTTCTGTGAGGTTCTCTTTTTCAGTGTCATCGAACACAAACGTCCACTGTTTTTCCCATTTTTTTCTGCCACGTATCCCTTTGGCAATCACATAGTTTTCCAGCAGATCGATCTGCCGCTCTGTGATATCGGTCAGACCGCAGCGCAGAAAACGGAACACGCTCTCATAAGAGAAATCAAGTTCCACCACCTCAAGCACCGCACGGATAAACTCGATAAAAGGATGAAACAGAATGGTTCTCGTCTGGTCGAGAAAGTACGGAATATCATACGCCGCAAAAATCTCATCCACATAGTTGTCGTAAAGACTGACGTCCCCGGTCACCACTGCGATATCCTTATAACAGTACTGTTTCTCACGCACAAATTTCGTGATCTCACGCGCCACAAAGTGAAGCTCTTCCCTCGGATTTTTAAGGCTCACGATCCGCAGTTCATCCTCCTTCTGCCGCCATTTATGATAATACGGTCGAAACAGATTCTGCTCCATGAAGTACAGGGATGGAGCATTTTTATATCTGTGGTTTTTTCCATCGGATAACACAACCGGCTCCTCCACCGTGATGTGAAGCTCCTCCGCCATTTTCATCAGGACTGACACCGTTTTTTTACTCATGGAAAAAAGTTCCTGCTCGCCCCTGCAATGGTAAAAATCCTCGCCTGCATCCATCGTCACGGAGACACTGATACGCTCTGATAACACTAAAAGTTTTCTAAGCAGCTGATTCTGTATCGGTGTAAAACCGGTAAATTCGTCAAACACGATCACGCTGTTTTTTATGATATTGGAATCCTCTGCAACATCGCACAATAGCGATAACACTTCCTCAGAGGTGATATACTGCCCTTGCAGATATTCAGAAAAACTGTGATACATGACCGAGATATCCTGCATTTTCAGGCGCAATGTCTCCCCGACATCCTCCGTCTTCAAAAATGTATCCAATTTTTCCGGTGACACGTTATACTGCGTCAGCTCGGAAATGAGGGATTTCACCTCACTGATGTACCCCATCCGGTTTAAATTACCGCCCAGCACACTTAAGTTTTTCTTCTGCTCCCCTGCAAGCTTGCGGAGCACCAGATTCTTTCCGGTCTCCTCCAACACGCGCAGGTTCTGTTTCCCAAGCTCGTCAAACACACGGTATGCAAGGCGCGCAAAGCTTAACACATCCACATTCATGATAGCGTGTGACTTTTCAAGCCGCACAAGCTCACGCTGTGTCTGCATGGTAAACTGCTCCGGCACGAGCACCAGATAATTTTTCTCCGGGTGCTCTGCCGCCTCTTTTAGTATGTTCTCGTATAGATAGGTTGATTTTCCACTTCCTGAGTTTCCGAAAATAAATTGCAGTGACATGTTTTTCCCTTCTTTACTGCGTCCTGAAAATGCTCTTTTTCTTTTTTATATCATAAAATTTAATCTGCTGTATATATTGCCAATTTCTAGTTTTCAATCTCCCAATGACCACTGTAACCTCTTCCCACAAATGTAACATTCGACATTTTCTTAATTTTACGTTTTACAGTTGCAATACCAACTCCCAATTCTTTTGCCATATCTGCAGTTGATATTTTTGAATTTTTCTTTATCATCCTAATGATCATTTCTTCCATGCGGCCTTGGGTATCACCTTGAGTATCACTTTGGGTATCACCTTGAGTATCATTTGCATTCATAACATAATCATAGCCATAATTCAAATTATACAGAGTTAATGTAAAGTCATCATGATCTGCATCAAAGACAGGCTCCTTCGTTTTATCAAATGCTACCTGTTCCTCATAGTCTGCTAATATTTTCTTAAAGCCACTGCCTCTGCGTTCCATATATTTTAATCGACTGAATATATCCGCTAATATTGGATTTCTTCGCTTAGATGGGATTTTTAACAAATCTTTTCCCTCTAAAGATATTCCACTTACCATTCCTCCAGGTGAATATATTTCAATTCTATCATCAAACATATCTATATGGACTTCACTGCCTATCTCAGTATAACTTCGATGGATCAGTGCGTTTACCACGCCTTCAAGCACTGCTCTCTCTGGATAATCAGGCATTTCAATTCTTCCATCCCCAACTTTACGCCAGGCTTTCTTAGAATTATTTCTGATAAAATCCGTTCCTGCCTGCAATAAAGTTACAAGACTGCCAGTATATTCTTTATCATCAAGTGCATCCATAATCCCTGATGCCTTAGTCAATCCATTCCACCGCGTACAAAATAATCTGGAATGACGCACTGGAGATTCATCTGCCAAAAGTGCACCTGCATTCGTAAGATTTCCGTTTTCATCAATCAAGCCAAATGATTCATAATCAGTATCATCAAATACGTTTCCTGTTCTCTGCTTATACACTGATTTTAATTTTGTGAACGACATATTATTAAAATCATATCTCGATTTCAGGCTATCGTAGCTTTCTCCACTCCCACGAAGTACTAATTCCCTTAACTGGGATGGAGTTGCCGGAACACTTTCATTCCCTATTCGCATAAATGCAATAAGCTGTCCATCTCCCTCATAATAGTATGGTGTCTGTTGTCCTTTCAGCACGTCAACAATAACATATGTCTTCCCTTCATCTTTTTCGAATGAAAGCTTAAAATCTGGTATAGGGTTCAAATGTGTCTTTATTGCCTCGCTGATTTTCTCTGAATCTCCCTTAGCATCTGCAAGTCCAATCAACTCATCATCATCTGCCACTCCAAATACCAATTTACCACCATAACAATTTGCAAAAGCACTGATACTTTTACACCAGCTTTTGGGCTTTCTTTCTTCGAGAGCAAGTTTTTTATCATAATCTGTAGCTTCGCCAATTAGTTGCTTTATATCCATAAAATATCACTCCCTTTTTAATAAGTATCCTTACATAAATTAGCCTTTATTCATTTTACCTTCTCGTTCAGATTTTTCAAAATGTTTTAATATCATTTTAGGAATTTTCACTATAATATCATATTGGAGAATATTAAGATATAAGAAATCCGAAGAAATAATCACATTTCTTCGGATTTCTATTTTTTGCCATGCTTCACATCACCGTTTTCAAATTACAATTTTCTTACTTCTTCATTTTTTTCTTCCGATAACCATTGATGTCATATTTTCTTTCATACTCATCAAAGTATGCCATGTAAGTGTCATTCTTTAACTCGCGGACACTCTTCAAATACTCGTGAGTATCAAAGTCTGCCGCCTCAAGCTCGATCATGGCAACTGCGATGTTCGAGCAGTGCGCTGCGATTCGCTCAAGGTTCGTCAGCAGATCATTAAACGCAAATCCCTGCTTCATCTCACATTTTCCGGTGCGGAGTCTTGCGATATGACGCAGTTTCAGTTCATCACAGAGGATACCGATCAGTTCGCGGAGTGGTTCTACTTTTGCCGCCATCTCAAGGTCGTCCGCACAGAATGCATCCACCGCAAGACTGACACACTCTTTTACTGCATTCTCCAGCACATCCAGCTCATACTGTGCCTCGTCCGAAAATGCAATTTTCTTCTCGTTCAGTTCTGCCGCAACCTCGGAGATATTCACCGCATGGTCGCCTAGACGTTCGAAATCACTCACTGTATGCAAAAACTTGGATACCTGCTTCGCCTGGCTTCCATTCATCTCATGCGTGGACATCTGCATCAGATAGGTTCCCAGCTTATCCTCATATTTATCGATCAGCGTTTCCTTTTCCTGTACTTTGTTGAATTTGTCTGCCGAATACACAAGGAACAGGCTTAACGCACGCAAAATATTCTTTCTTGCCTTCTTTGCCATGCCGTTCATCGCCAGATGGCTCTGCGTGATTGCAAGATCCGGGTAAGCAAGGAAACGCTCCTCAAGCAGATCGAAGTCTGCCTGATCCTCCTCGTCCTCCGGCGAATCTTTTACAACAAGATAAACAATTTTTTCAATCCATTTGATAAATGGAAGAAGTACTAAAATCGTTGCCGCACGGAAAACCGTATTTAACAGTGCGATCAGTACCGGGCTCATAGTGGCATTCATAAATGGGAAATGCACCACTGCATTGACAGAATAGAATACAATTGACCAAAACAGCATACCAAATAAATCGTTAAACAGATAAATCAGGGCTGTTCTCTTACCATTTTTGTTCGTTCCGATCGAGGAAAGCAAAACCGGACAGGCTGCGCCGACACCGATACCCATGGTAATAGGAAGCGCCGCTGCAAATGTGATCGTTCCACTCATGGACAACGCCTGAAGGATACCGACTGAGGCAGATGCACTCTGCAATACCGCCGTAAATAAAACACCTGCTAAAATACCTGCTGCCGGATTCTTAAACATTGTTAATACATTCACAAAATGCTCATTATCTTTTAATGGTGCTACCGCCCCACTCATGGTCTGCATACCAACCATTAAGATGGAAAAACCAAGCATAATGTCACCAACATTTTTAAAGCCGGATTTTTTTACAAACATTTTAAAAATAATACCAATGATCGCCACGATCGCTGAGATGGTCGCGGTGGACAGTAACTGCGCAATTCCATTAGAGCCGTCAATGTACGATAAACACAAAATCCAGCCTGTCACACTCGTTCCGATATTGGCTCCCATGATGATTCCGATCGCCTGCGCAACTTTCATCATTCCAGAGTTTACAAAGCCGACAACCATAACAGTCGTCGCGGAAGAAGACTGGATAATCGCTGTTACAATAGTTCCAAGCAGTACACCCTTTAACGGTGTATTCGTCAGCTTATAAAGAACCAGTTCCAGCTTGTTTCCTGCAACTTTTTTCAGTCCGTCTCCCATCAGGGACATACCGAAAAGGAACAGTGCCACTCCGCTGAGCAGCGATAAAATAATAGTAAATGTTGTCATTTGTACTCCTAACTACGTTATACATCCTAACGTATCCCTGTCTGCAAATTTATATTTACAAACTCTTTACATGTTTTTTACATTTAACCGTCATTTTTTATTATACTGTACCTCATGGCAAAATCACAATCATTTTATTTCTATTTTGAAAATTTTTACATTTCGCCTATGAAAACATGGTTTTCAGACAAAATTATTATCACTTTTTTATCTATTCTTTTTTGTAAAAAATGGTTCTGTCCGGTCAGATATTTAACATCCCACCTAACAGGATTCCGAAATTGTCCCGGTAAATCTGTGGGAACTGTGACAACGGCAGCGGATTTACACCTTTTCCGACCTCGATCGTATAGCCCGGCCGGTTGTATTCCTGAATGAACCAGTCTTTGTACCCCGCATTACCAGATTCCGCCGGAGTCTCCTCGACCGTATAACCACTTACTCTGCCGAAATACTGTGCGATCTCATAGGATTTTTCCGGGTTATAATCGGCATATTTCCAGTAAATTGTCTCCCCCTGTGTGTGATACGCGAGAATCAGTAAAAAATCATGTACTCTCGTAAACTCATAGACCGCAATGCTCTCCGGTTCTGTGAATGGCGCACTTCCCACATAATCCCGTGGTGCAGGCGTCGTGTAACCCTGTGCAAATTTTATCTCGCGCGCCTTCTCCCAGCCCGCCGGGAACTGTAAATTCAAATCAACGCCGTTGATATTGGCTTTCCACCCCTGCGGAAATGGAATCTGCGGATAATCTGCCGCGATCTGTCTCGCCTGCTTAAGATAACCTTCCACCTCAAGCATCCCATTCACAAGATCAACGCCATCCGGGTTCACCATCGGAACAACAAACAACTGGTACTCCTCAAATAACCGCTCCGCCCGCGCTTCTCCAAGCGATAAATCATTTGCATAGGCTCTCGCGTAATCTTCCACAAATTTCAGCAAAACAGGTGTAGTAATCCACTCATTTGCGTGATATGCAGCACTGTAAAAAAGCTGTTTTTTCCCTGTTCCGATAGAAATATAGGGAATCTCCCTTCCCATAACACTATTTCCAATCGTCCCGGTCACAAGAAACGGATATCTTCTTTTCAGTTCTTCCACAATGCTGCGGTTTAAGGCGGAGGAATACGCCACATTCTCCGGCACAATGGAAAAATAATCTTTTAATTCAGGCATTTGGATCCTTTTTTGTTTTATTATATGCAAAAAGGGATTCCCTCATGTCGGAGAATCCCTTTTACATATACCTGACATTATCCTTTAAATTACATTTCCGCCGGTTCTCATTTGGGGCGAGCAGATTCAGCCTCTTTTATCTGCACCTCTCCGCTCAATCCCGGTTTTCTTATAATATTCTGCCTTATCCTCATACATGCGCTTCTCAGCTTCCTGCAGAAGTTCCTCCAGCTGCGTGTCTGCCCTGTCCTGCCAGATTACTCCCACTGCGATATTCACGTCATTCTCTGCTGTCAGACACTCTAACTGCCTCATGCGTTCCGCCAGCGTGTCCGGATCGATCTGCGCACACAATACAAGCAGCTCATCTCCCCCGATACGGAATACGCCGTAATCGCCAAACACCTGTTCCAGACATACGCTGGCTCTAAGGATCAGGTCATCCCCAGCCTTATGCCCCATCGTGTCATTCACACCCTTCAAACCGGTAACGTCACAATAAACTACGCCAACACTCTGTTCCGGATTGATCTGTCTCACATACTTGTCCATCGCAAAACGGTTTCCAAGCTGTGTCAGCGCATCCTTATAGCTTAGATCTTCCAGACGCCTCACCAGATTCCTGCGTCTGATACAGGACTTGAGAAAAGAACCCATGATCTGAAGCATATCCGATGTATATTCCAACGAAAATGCCGGAGGATTGTCAACTCCGTAAAAAGCAATGGTCTTTCCTGCATCGTAAATTGGCATGGCGACAATGGAATGGATCTTCTGCCGCTTCAGATTCTCATATTGTAACGGGTCGCTCAGACGCATCTCCTCAATATCCGGTATCTGGACATATTTGCCCTCCTCAAAAATATGATACCAGTTCTCGCAGATCTCCGGCGGAAGATTCTGCTGATTGTCGATCTCCGGTATCACACCCGGCGCTGTCCATTCATATGTATTATCATCCCTGCCATATCTGTTCTTCTCAAAAATATACGTTCTCTCTCCGTTCAGCGCTTTTCCGATATATTCCAGAATAATACGGATCGTCTCGTCCGGCGATTCGGCAGAAAGCGCATCCTTCAATGCCTCATTGACAAAAGACTGCATATCCCGGTACTTCTGGATCATCTTGTCCTGTGAACGCTCCTCGCTGATATCTATACTGATCTCGATCCGGTACTTTTTATTTGTGACAGGATCCTCCACCAGAGTATCTTTCAACATCATATATTTATCGATCACCGGGTTATAATAACGCCACTCGACAAACTTTCCGGCACAAAGCCTGTCATTATTGCACATGCCACAGGGAACAGAAGATTTCTGCAGCACCTCGTAGCACTTCATCCCTTTCACATCATCCAAGGACTGTAATCCATACGCCTCTAACACTTTGCGGTTCATATAAACAAGCTCATCTGTCTCTATGTCTGTTGCGTACACGTACTCATCCAGATTATCTAAAAACTTCCAGATAACTTCTATTTCGTTCATTCTTGATACTCCGTTTCATGCAGATATGAAATTTTTTATAAAAATCTGTATAGTAAAATAGCACCTCCTGCGAGGTACTATCCCACTATACGCCATTATTATGCGGATTGCAAACAAACTCTTCCATAAACTTCCTTTTTTCGCAGGGTTTTCCAAAAAAATACCCCTGAAGATAATCTGCCTGCAGTTCTTTCATCTTAAGATGCCAGTCTTCTTTTTCAATTCCTTCCACACAGATGCGGATGCCGATGCTGTGGACCATCTCAATGATCTTTTTAAACAGCTCGTAATCCCGTTCGCAGCTCATTGCCTTTGCAGTGAAATCCTTGTCCATTTTCACATAGCCCGGATTCATGTCACTGATGCAGTGGAGATTGGAATATCCGGTTCCAAAATCATCGATCACGAACTGAATCCCATTTTCCTCAAGCACTTTCCTGAATTTACAAAAGGCCGGTGTCATATCCATGAAGCCGCTTTCTGTCATTTCTATGCAGATGCGGTCCGGTGTCAGTCCGTTGTCCCTGACTGCAGTGAGTATCTTGTCTGCGATCTTTCCATGCTCGATCTGATAACAGGAAATATTCACATTCACCCTGAATTCCGGTATATATTGCTGTATCTCACGGCACATTTTTGCCGCCTCATTCAGCAGAAACCTTCCCATCGGAATAATCAGTCCCGTTTTTTCCAGAAGCGGTATAAACTCGACCGGAGACAGCCACTCCTTACCTTCCTCGGTCACCATGGTATACCGCATCAGTGCTTCTGCACCGATCACACGCCCGGAAGCACAATCCACGATTGGCTGATAGTATACTTCAAAGCCTTCACACTCATTGGCGATGGAATTTCTCAGTGCACTTATGATCCTTCCATTCCGCTGGAATCTCTCATAATCATCCTGCCTGTAAAAATAGATGTTATTTTTTCCCATATGTTTTGCCATTTTCAGGGAAAACTCAAACTTTTTGCGGCACTCCTCATAGCCTTCTGCCACAGTCGAAGCATCGATCACTCCTGCAGAAGCTGAAAATACAACTTCATATTTTTCGGAGATGATGAATTCATCTATTTTCTCACCGATCCTTTTTTTGAGCTGCATGGCATCATCCCGGGAAGTACTGTCAAGATCCACGATCGCATACTGATCTGCGATCAGATGATAGAGTCTCTGATTTCCAGACAGACACTCTTTCATGCAGTCTGCAACACTTTTTAACACATAATCACCATAAGTGCTGCCATGTGTTCCATTCACCGCCGCAAAATCATCAATTCCAATATGCATAAGAAATCCGGTCGTCACAGGTTTCTTCTGTGTCCGCAGGTAATCACAAAATTCCATTCCGCCTAAAAGCCCGGTCACATTATCAGCCCGCCGCTGGTTTCCGGTCTCATTCAGACATCCCACCAGATATCCCGGCTTTCCATCTTCATCATCGATCACCACTCCGCGGCAGTTGACCCATACCGGAAGCCCGTTTTTATCGAGCCACCGGTAATGGATATCATGCACCTTTTCCTTTCCGTCCATCACGGCCTGCATATGCTTTGCAAACATAGTGCGGTCTTCTTCGTAGACAGCGGACATGATCTCCTGCTTTGCATTCCTCATATGTGTCTCAGAAATCATAAACCGATCCAGGGCAGACTGGGAAATTTCCATCTTATTGTTCTGGAGATCGAACACATACAGGTAATCATCCATGCATTCCGCTATGATCTCCAATAAGACCTCTGCTGTCAGATCTCCTAATATTCCATATACATCCTTATTCATAACCAGAGAACCTTCCCTTGTCTTTTGTGCTTATACTCCTGCGCATCCAGTTGAATTTATCTGGTCCGATATTATTTTTTATTCTTTGCAACTTTAAATCTGCGGATCATTGCACGTAAATTATCTGCTTCGCTGCTCATCTCTTCACTTGCAGCCGCACATTCCTCTGAAGTTGCTGAATTCGTCTGTACCACATCATTGATCTGCTCGATTCCTTCATTGATCTGGCGGATCTCTGCTGTCTGTGTCTCTAAGGTGTCTGCGATATTTGTCACTTCACTTGTGATCGTTTTTGAATTCTCTGCCACTTCCTCTAACTGTGCTGCTGTTTCCTTTGCCACTATCATACCTTTTTCTACAGCATTCACAGAGCGCTCGATCAGTGCCGCAGATTCCTTTGCCGCCTCTGCACTCTGGTCTGCCAGGACATTTACCTGATTTGCAACTACTGCGAAACCTTTTCCTGCCTCACCGGCTCTTGCAGCCTCAATCGATGCGTTTAAGGCAAGCAGGTTGGTCTGGGATGCGATCTCATTGATCGTCGCAATGATCTTGTCGATCTCCTGCGATGCATCATTGATCTCGTTCATGGAACCGACCATCTCCTGCATCTTTCCGTTGCTCTCGATCAGTGCCTGTCCAAGCTGTTCCACTTTTCCGCTGATCTCCTTTGCTGCCTGTGAATTGTTTGCCACCTGTTCGGAAACACCGGTAACGGTAGCGGTCAGTTCCTCGACAACTGCAGCCTGATTCGTTGCGCCATCTGCAAGCTCGTTCGAGCTGGATGCCACCTGTTCTGCTCCGTTGGACACCTCATCGGAAACCCTCTGGATTCCTCTTACCGTATCAGACATGCTGTTCTGGAACTCCATAAAGGAATTTAAAATACCAACAAAGTCTCCTCTCCACTCTACCTCTGGCTGTACATCAAAATTGCCCTCTGAGAATTGTTTCATGGAGCGGTCAATATCATCGACATACGTTCCAAGGATACGGATGGACTTGCGCATGCTGTGTGCAAGTCTTCCGACCTCGTCCTCAGAGCGGTATTCCAGCTGGCTGTGCAGATTTCCTTCCGTGAGTTCCTTCGCCACGTCCTCGATCGCATGTAATGGTTCCAAAATGGTTTCCAATACCACTTTGCTCACTTTCTTTGCCAGTGCCCATGCAAGGAGCAGGAAAATAATGATCACTGCAATACCGGCAACTGCACAGAAGATCGTGCTCTGGACAGCCTTACTTCTCTGTTTATCAGTCAATGCATCTAATTTCTTTGAAATTTCTACTAAGCTGTTTAATGCAGGGGTACACTTATTTAAGATACCATCGACAGCCTGATCTCCCTTTCCGGCTTTGATTTCTTCCATGATCTCATATCCGATCGTTCCCCAGTCCGTAAGCGCACCTTTATATTCTGTATAGAGATCCTCTGTAATAACACCTGTGCCGTGTAAAACATTCATCTGTGTATCTACGGTCCCGAGAAGCTCCTTCACCTTTTCCTCATAGCCGTCGTAAGTGGATTCGTCATCATTCAGCGCCATTTCACGGATATTTCTTGCTGCTGCATTTATATTAATTCTGCATGTTTTTACTGCCTGATCTGCTGCGTTGACATTATTGACATAATTCATCATATTGGCAAACAGAATGCCTATTGCAATAATAGAAATCAGCCCTGACAGCAGCATCATGGTAATGACTTTTCTATAACCGTAACTGATTCTTTCCTTCAGATACATATTTTCAAGTTTTGTTTTCATTGTACTCTTTTGTGACAACATAAATTGTATTTTCCTTTCCATCCTAATATACTTTTTTTCTTTCTCTGATATATTAATTTTTCCAGTCTGACAATGTATTAATTGTCTCATTTCTTTGTCTTTTATCTGTCTTTTCTTTTACCCCCCCCGGGAAAAATCTGACAATTTTCTTTTTAGTTTCTCACATTATAGTCGCTTATTTTGCGCTTGTCAAACCTTTAACAATTTTTTTATCAATTATTTATTTGAAAACGTTTCTACATTGTGTTTCCGACCGCTTCCTTTGCGAGGCGGTCTGCTTCTTCGTTGCCATCCACACCGGAATGACCTTTTACTTTTACAAATTTAATCCTGATTTTATTTTTTGCAGACTGCATATAATCATAGTAGGCGATTGTGCCCTGCCTGTTCCGTTTCCAGGCTCCGGTCGCCCACATCTCGATTCCCATGTAATCGTAATAAATCGTCACTTCCGGAAGTTTTAACTCGATCGCACGTTCTACTGCAGCCATCGCTCCTAATATTTCTCCTGAAACATTGCGCATGGATGCCATCTCCGCATCGTTTCCGCTTCCCTGCAGCACTTCTTTCTCACCATTATGAATGAGAAAGCCGCCGTAGCCGTAGACTTTTGTGGCAATGTTGTAAGAACCGTCAACAAAGGCGTAGACTGTGGGATTTTGTTCCTGCTTCCCTGTATCTGGTTTTTCTGCTTTTTCGCTCCCCTTTCTGCATGTGCCTTCTGCGCCCACGAAAGCTTCCGCTTCCTCAAGTATTTTGAAGCTTTTATATACGGCACCCGGAAAACCGTCTACCATTTTTTTGCAATCATCCCAGCTGTTGTAGATTCCCGGAATTTTACCTTTTTTTACTGCGTAGAATTTTGATGCCATGTATGCTTCCTTTCTCATTGATATTTCAATAAATAATTGCGAAACTCGTCATAATCTTCTTTCAATTGTTCAAAATTAACAAAATTTTCGAAAACACGCTTTCGCTACGTGTCGCTGGTAACGGTACTAAGAAGCCAGCCACAACTTACAGTTGTACCTGCCTTCTAAGAACCGGCCGCTCCCCAGTGTTTTCTCAAGCTTTTGTTAATTTTTCACAATTTAATTTAGATTTTCATGAGTTTCGCAATTATCTATTGATATTTGATTATGATAATTCCAGCCTGCAGCTTCCTCTCATCTGCAATGGACACTCGTAAACATTTTCGTCCCCGTTTCTTCCGATATAGGACAATGGGCATTTTCTGCAGTCCTCCAATGTAAAATCTGCCGGAACATCAAACTCGATTTTCGCTTTTTTACTTCCTTTTGCCTCATTCTCATGCCTGATATTGTCCCAGCTTAATTTCTGTCCGCATCCCTGACATTTTTCAGTGCCGGTTGCAACTGCGCGTTTGCATGTCGGACAGGCATAGTACTCTTTCCCTGTCATATCCTTTGTCTCTATTACCTCTGATGGGAACTGCTTGATCAGTTCTGCTCTTAAATCGTCCTGCATTTTTTGTCTCCTGTATTCTAATTTTTTATTTAAGTACGCAATCAAACTGCTTTTTCTAAAATATCTCTTATCTGATCCTGCAATAAATGATTTTTTTCAATCGCAGCATCAGCTAAATTCTGAACTAATTCTTTATGTTGAATCAAAATGTTCTCACAATTCTGAAACTCTTCCAACAGAAGTTCATTGGCTTTCGCTATGTACCCCTCCGTTCCATCCATCATCTCCAATAATTCCGAGGATAGCACAACCAGCTGTCCCGGCATAAAACCATATCTTGTAATCATTGCCAGTGCCAGACTCGTTGCCTGCGCCAGGTCAGATGAAGATCCGGTATTGACAGAAGCTTCCTCACCGAAAAAGATTTTCTCTGCAACCCGTCCGGCAAGTTTTTCACGTATACGCCACCGATATTCCATTTCTGTATAGGTTTCCTTGTCTGCATCGACATCCGCTTCTACATATCCACTGAAATTTGCACGTCCTGTAATAGTCATGAATGCAGGTGTATAACCAGAAAGATGTGCAATAACTGCATGACCTGCTTCATGGATCGCAACAGTTTTATAATACTCTGCTCCGTGCTCTTTTTTCAAGCCGAACTCAGCCTGTTCATATGCATCCAGCAAAATATCATCCGTTAACCTGCTTTCGTTTTTTGTTGCATTTCTAAGTGCAAGATTAACAATATTCTCTAAGTCAGCTATACTCTTCCCCAGTGATCTCTTTGCAATATTTTTCAGCGTATTTAATGTTACGTCCTCTTTGCCGCATACTAAGTTCAAATATTTTAATCTATTATTTTCATTTGGCAGATCTACAAACACCTGATTATCAAATCTCCGCAGCAAAGCCGGATCCAGTTTCACTTGCTTATCAGCGTCTCCGACTATGCCAAAGTTCGTTGCAGCAATAACAAAAACAGATTTTCTTGGGTTTGTGGAAAATCCATCCATTTCTGTCAGCAAAGCATTCAGCATTGATTCTATACCTGCTGTATTACCTGCTCCTGTTCTCATTTTTCCAATAGCATCTATTTCGTCAATGAAAATAATTGCTGGTGCATACCGTCTTGCTGTTACAAATATGCGTCTGATATTAGCCTCTCCCACTCCCTGCGAAGGAGCTAATAATTCCGATGCACTTGTTGCAATAAATGCCGCATCCGTTTCTCCTGCCAGTGATTTTGCCAACATGGTTTTACCTGTTCCCGGTGGTCCATATAATAATAATCCTTTCGGGGCTTTTCCACCAGTGATCAATGCCTTCTGTGGATCTTTTAAATAGTTAATAAAAAAACGCAATTGATCCTTTGCCTCTTCTGCCCCAATGACATCATGAAGCTTTATCGTTGGCCGCTCAGCCGTGGATACCATTAATTTTGCACTCTGGGAATCCGGTGCAAGCACTTTCTGAATGTTATAAAATTGGACAATTAATTCGTCCCCATTCATTAGCTGCTTTGAAGAAAAACTTAATGTATATCCTCTATTACAAAAATCAGCATGTCTGTTCAGAAAATTATGCCTTTCACTAATCTGCCCCAATTCCTGCTCAAACAAAATTCCATCTCCTGAAATGACACCGGCTGCTCCCTCTAATATAAAAGAATCAATATCAATATTATTAAAGGCATTTTCTCTATCCCAGACATAAACCGGTATCTCAGTATTGCTTGACATAAGTTTTCTAAAGGCATCCATTCCTATTGATTTTACATCATTAATACATGCCTTTTCCAATTTTTCTTTTTCATAACCATAAAAAGGATCGACCAAAACGAAAGTATAATCTTTACAAAAAACTTTCTCTAATGTCTCAATGGAGCTTATTGTATCTAATTCAACTTTATTTTGATCAAGAGTAATGTTACTTTCTCCAAAAAACAGTACCTTCCCAAATGTTCCAGATGTATCAAATAATTCCCGATACTCTTTGCCAATATCACTGCCAATCTCAAAACGTACTTTTTTATTTCCATCGATCAACTGATTTTTATCATCAAGTAGTCTTGATATCTCATATATTTCGCTTTCTAAAAAGTCAATTGATTTTTTAGAAGCTACCCGGGCATCCAGCTTGCTTCCCTGCTGATACATAAACAGCTTATAAACATCCGGATCAATTTGAATTGTAAATCCATATATTTTATTCAGGCAGGAAATTGTTTTCCTCATATTATCCTGTATGATTTCCAGCAATATGTCCGTTTCCATTCTATCCATCATACAGATATTTCCCGAAGCCAGCCTCGAACAAATAGCCTGTGGGAAAAAAGGTTCATGTGTCCTTGGATTTTTTTCAGTTTCAACTGCATCTATAATGATTGGTTTAGGTATATGACTCAAAACTTTATTACGTTCATCATTATATAAGCTCTTTCCAACATTAGAAGTAAAGAAAATGATCGTCTCCCCAAATTTTACATATTGTTCTGTATATGCGTCAAGAAGAATCCCCATATCTAATATTTGAAGAAGCAGATGTATCACCTTCAGTTCAGCTTTCTCTATCTCATCGAAAACAATAACTGATTTTGCATTTTTTCTAACAAACTCAACTAACTTTCCTTCTGAACCGCCTCTAAATCTTCTGGAGGATCCAACTAAGTCGATGTATGAATTTTCTGTCGCATAATCACTCATATTTAAGATTATATATGGCACCTTCAATTCATTGCTGATTGTCTCTGCCAATAATGTTTTTCCAACACCCGGTGGTCCTATTAATAAAAACGATGCCTTAGGACCTTTGTGTTTTCCTTTATTTTGTTCCAGTTCAACCGTGAATAAGCTTTTTATAACTTGTGATACAGTTTCCCTTTGACCTTTTACAATTTCATTTACACTTTGGTTTAGCTTTTGATATCTTATGGCAATTTCTTCAAAACTTGTTGGTATCTCATTTTCTATAACCAAATTTCCAATTAAATTATCATATAGACACTCAGCTTTCATAATATTTAAACTGCCAGCCCCAAAGAATGCCTTACGTTTTCTTAATATACCTATCTGAGCAGCAATGCTTTCCTCATCAACTTTGCATTCTGGATCAGCCTCATGAATAGATTTGATACACTGTTTTGCATAATCTTCATCTGACACATGATCAAAATATATTTCTTTTATTGGAAAATATTTATGAATATATGCTGTCTCTTCATATCCCGTTTTATTCGTTGGTAAGCAGAAAACAATGATATTATCTTTCTTTGCGTTCAACAATTTTTTATAATAATTGTCTTTTTCAGCCCCCAAATTAGCAATGCCTTCACCCCGCAATTCACATTTACATACAAAACAAAGGCACTGGGGATCCTCAAATTTATGCTCACGTCTGTCACCTTTAACAATTGGAGTTACATTTCCAATAGTTTCCACATATAAATTTTTCCATTTACGCTTTGAAAAGTCAGGCATCCCCTGCATTCCAGCCCCTTGAAACATTTTATATGCAGTTTTATCGTCTAAATCATTATTTATTTCATCCTCGTCTGACTCATCTACCAATTCAAAAGCTGCCACTAAAAAATCTTTAAATGCTTTCAGTATATTGTTCGCATCTACTTCCTCGTCCATATAAAAAATATAATTTACGTCAAGCAATAGGGAAACAACTGATTTATCATCAGTCCGTGTCATCATGTCATAAATTTCATCACATAAACCTGCCAGCTCTTTTCCACCTTGAATATTATGTATTTTGTCAAGCTTTTCTTTTGTATTCGTATGCATATTCTCCTCCATTGTCTGACTATCCGTCATAAAAATCTATAACATCCTATATGAAATAGACTTTCATTCTTATGCTACCTGTTGATTCGAATATTCATTTCCTCCGCACGATTTCGTATTGCATCCGTCACACCATTAGGTGCTGCTAAAATCCGAATCGCATATTCTCCTCCAAATCGGTTCACAATTGTATCCAATTCATACAAAGGTTGATTTGTCTTCACAACATTATTCTTACATGAGACAAAAACAGGTGTATTTTGATACATTGCAATAACATCTATTTCATTTAATACATCATCTTCTTCAATGATATTACGTCTCTGAATGCCACCCTGTTCCCAATCCAGAGAAACACCAACCATACAGTCTGTCACATCATCATCTTCTAACATACGATATCCAACATATGCCTCCAGACAGGCTCCTTCTGTAGTAAGAACTCTTTTATGACGTTCCGATGGAAATTCAAAGCGTATATCATTTGCATCATACGCTAAAGCTCTGATCCAATTTATTTTCTCCAATTGCTGCAATAATGTAATAAATGATCTTCTCGTAAGTTTTTCTCTTTGATTCGCTCCTGCATTTCCCTGCTTATTGAGTAATTGACCAATCTGACCATATACACAGTCATCATAATCATCTTCCTCCATCTGCTGCGTGATTTTACAAAAACGATTCCAATTTAACCCAGCATTTTTTACAACAGGGAAAAGACTATAAATCTCTTCTTTCCATGTATCATCTACCGATAATATTTTTTCTTCCTTTTGCTTTGAATAGTCAATTACCGCACAATGCAAATTCAGATATTCCTCTACGGAAAGTTTATAATTTCTCCCTGCAACCGCTGCATATGCATCAGGGCAATGCAATAAATCAATGCTGCCACTCTCAACATTTACCTGATGAAGTGGCAGATCATATTTCTGCAGCAATCTGCCTATCGCGACAAGTGCGATCTCTTCTCCCCCAGTAATATCGAAAAAACATTGTCTATTCTGTTCCATTTCATTTTCAATAATCTTCTCTAATTTCTGTGTTGTGCTCACAAAACTATGGGGTGCCAATTCATAGTAAGTTACTTCCTTCACTCCGATTTCATCTTTTTGAAGAAAATATTTTACTGCTTTATACTCGTCCGTATGATTCCATTCTGAAAATCCAACAAAAATAACTCTCTCAAACTGATAGCGTAAACATGCTGAAATATTTGCGATTGGTTCTTTGTCAAAAAATTCAATTACTGTATTTTTTATCATTTGTGATCCCCTGAATCATTCTTTTGTTTTTCTGAGTTTCTTCTGATTACACTTGCTTCAAATAATATTGTCCTGCCAGGCTATATCGTTGCCTATCCATCCAATTCCTCATAGGTATGGTACTCCGATATTTCACACAATAAAGGAGGAAACGAAAATTATGTCTCAATTCCTCATAGGTATGGTACTCCGGGATCTTTTAATCGTAGGAGTAGTTTTATCTGTTATGTCTCAATTCCTCATAGGTATGGTACTCCGAAGATTATCCGGTAAGAATATACCTGTATCATCCTAAAAAGTCTCAATTCCTCATAGGTATGGTACTCCTAACAAATAAACACACACATACAAGGAGGAATGTCTCAATTCCTCATAGGTATGGTACTCCTACTGTAAATTCAAGCCTTTCAAGGCTTCCTGTTTTCATTTTACAGTAGAATTTCGGTCAAAAGTCGGTCTACCTCACATTTTCCACTTTGGAAAAATCCAGATTTTATGCGCTTTCTGGGATTTTGTAAATTTTACTCATCGGTAGACCGACTTTTTAATCTTTCTTTATAATACACTAAATTCATACACATCTCAACCATACTGTCTAATAATATTTATATGGTTTATAAGCAATATCTTTTTCAATATATTGCTGAAAATTCAACACTTCCGAATAAATTAATTGTCTATAGCTAATTTGCTTTTTTCCATCAGAAACTTTATCATCCAGTTTTTGCTCGAAATTTTCTATAAACAATCGCTTTCCTTCTTCATTTAAAAAGACGGCTCCATTCTCTCTTACCGAACTTTTCTTTGTCAATTCGTCTATGCACTGCGTTATCCGGGTTATCTGTTCACTAAGAATCCCCTTCTTTTTCTTGTTGTAGTAACGCAAAACTGCACGCATGTTATGTAAATTGCTCTTTTCGAAAGCCAAAGCCATTTTAAATCTTTTTTCTGATACATAGAACTGTGCCTGTTTCAAAAGAACCATTGCAGACTGCGTACTTCTGCTTGGCACATAACTTCCAATCAAATTTCCATATTTGTCAACAAAACAAAGTCTTATCCCATTCTCTGATATTAATTTTCTTGCAGTCGGTGTTATTACAACATCAGAATATAACGTAATGTGCTCGATTCCCTTCACTGGCAGTTCATGCTTCTCTTCATCATTTTCAAACAATAATGAATAATCGTTTTTATTTAAGACTCCTCCCTGTACAATATGATATTCTCTTCCAATATGTTCCAGTGCGCTTTGATGCCAATTTCCATACTGATTTTTTTTCGTATATAAATGTTTTTGGGCAACTATCTTCCCTGATACCTTAACGAATTCATATCCAAGTACCCATCTTTCCATTGCATCATATACGCCGCTTTTCGTTGTATTAATCTGTAACTTAAATTCATTTTCCAACATGTTACTCAATGCATTAAATAAATCTACACCTTCATCCTTGTTTGTGCAATATACATAAATATTATCAGCAAACCGCAGCCATGATAACTCCTTTTCCTGAAGCTTTCTGTCAAACGCATCCAAATACAGGTTACTAAGAACCGGACTCATGGAATTTCCCTGTAATAATCCCCGCTCCCGGGTCGTAACATTTCCATTTATCATAACTGTACAGCAAAGATATTTATAGATTAAATTTACTACCCGTTTATCACTTATCTTCTGACCTAACAATGCTATCATTTTGTCATGTGGGATTTGTTCAAAATAATCCTTTAAGTCAATCTCCACAACATATTTTTTACCTTCTGATATATAGCTTTGAGCCAGTCCTACAGCATCTACTACTCCCTTATTTTCCTGATAAGCAAAACTATTCTTCATGAATTCCGGTTCCAAGCATTGCCGAAGTTTCTGTGAAAGCATTCTGCTGATAAAACGATCTATCGCAGGCAGATTATATATCAAACGTCTTTTTCCCTTTTTGTTAATTATCTCTGTGCTTTTTGCCAGACCGGGTTCATATGTTTCATCTTGGAGTTGCTTTAAAATAACCTGTCCATTCAAATTCCAATATTCTTCCAGATCAGACATAAACATTCCTTCTGCTCCACGACTGTTTCCTTTTATTGTCAAAAATTCCAACGCCTCTTTTTGATTGCTTTTGGATAAAACCTCGTCAAGTGTAAACATACCATCTCTCTCCTATATGATATTAGAAATACTGTTTACCATTCCAATCTGTTCCTTACTTGCATACTTTGCAGAATCAAGACGATAAATACAAAGAGCATCTTCCTTTGTATATACAATTTTTTCAACTTCTCTTTTCAACTGCTTTAGTCTGGCTTCCGTTATCTCTCCCTCAAAAACAGATTTCTGAACATGATGTAAATATTTCTTACACACCTTGCATACTTTTCCAACTCTTTTCTGGTTTACATCGTATGTCAGTATAACGAACACTCTCTTTTTCATCTCCCTCTTAAATAGAAATTCCTCATAGGTATGGTACTCCATATTATGTTTGTATATAACGGCTATCATTTTGAGCGTCTCAATTCCTCATAGGTATGGTACTCCATACAACCAATATCTGCTTCTCCTGTTTTTCGCTTGCTTGTCTCAATTCCTCATAGGTATGGTACTCCTTTGAGGTTGTAAAAGCAGATGAATGTGAGGATCAATAATAGTCTCAATTCCTCATAGGTATGGTACTCCGCACTTGACGCAGGAAGGGGATCTGTAGTAATCGGGTCTCAATTCCTCATAGGTATGGTACTCCTTGGACAATATCGGCTACAAGCCTTTAAAACAGATTGTCTCAATTCCTCATAGGTATGGTACTCCAAATCTTTCATATATGCACCAGCCTCTTGTTGTGTCTCAATTCCTCATAGGTATGGTACTCCTACTGTAAATTCAAGGCTCTCAAGGCTTCCTGTTTTCATTTTACAGTAGAATTCCGGTCCAAAGTCGGTCTACCTCACATTTTCCATTTTGGGAAAATACTGATTTTATGCGCTTTCTGGGATTTTGTAAATTTTGTTCATCGGTAGACCGACTTTTATTCTTTCTATTCCTATAATACTACAAACATTCCAAATCCCTGTGAATTTTTTCCACCCAAGCCTACCTGATATAGAAAATCAAGATATTCGGGTTTTCCTTTCAAACGATATTCCCCTTTCCAGCCACTGATATAGAATTCTTTATATTTTGTTACAAAGTGGTCTCTTGATTCGGCTTTTAATAATTCAAAGGATAATTCTTCTTCCGGTGCTTCTCCGGTATATGCCTTATATTTTCTAATAAAGTTGTCTATCACCAGCTGCCTGAATAACGGCTCATTTACATCCGGATAATAGGTCTTTTTTGTCTCCCGGTTCGTCCGGTAAACACAAATCGGGGTCTTCATCTGAATGACTACATCTGATTTACAGATTCTATCATCCCTGACCTGAACCTTTACATCATCAAAGTGATGCTCCTGATATGTAATTCCATTGTTTTCTATTCCACATTTTACCCGGTTAATAAAATCAGGCGAGATACTGCGGACTTCAAACAAAATATGATTCCGGAATATGATATTTTTATCTTTGATCTCAAATTTCCCCTGTATCATGCTAAATTGAAAAAATTTAAATGACCTTTGCATTGACTGATTTTGCATATCATGAAGCTGTGAAGCATATTCTCTGTCGTCTGCCAATGATGCATAGACAGCTGATTGCAATATATGCAAATAATTAATCGGAAGAACAAGCGGCTCTTTCACATCATGTTCAATTATCAGCTGCATCCATTTTACCTCCCATGTACTTTTTCCACAGTTCGATCATTATTTCTACATCATATAATGCATTATGCTCATAACCCTGATCTATGTCAGAAACCAGATTCTTTCTTTCTGTCATGGGATCAATCCCCTTTGCAAGTAAAATACTGCTCATATCAATCAATGGCAATGGTCCCATATATTCCCTCTCTTTGCAATTCTGCTCCACACATTTGGAAAAAAGCCGTACCTCAACCGGAAAAATGACATCTCCTATTGCATATGCACTTTCCTGATACTGCATCCATAGTTTCCACACATGTGTCAATAGATCCTGTTCATCCCGGCATTTTTCATATTTTCCCATGACAGGAAGTACATTCTTCCTGACCCATTCAGATTTTACATCCGCGGGCTGTATGTCTACTCCCCAGTATTTTCGTTCCAATTTCTGACAATTTTCATCTGTTACTATGACTGCCACAGAAATAAACGATCCATATAATCCATCTGTTTCCGCATCAACAAAAAATAAATGATTCCCCTTCACAGATCAAATCCCCTATCTTTTTATTTTTTTCGCTTTGCAATCCATTTACGGCTTGTTTTTATAGCAAAAAATGCCACTATCATAATCAGTACTATTACCAAAAACAGTAACCGTTCATGTCCATCATTAAAACATAAAGCATGTCCATCATTAAAATAAGAAGGCAATGCTATCGCAAGTGCCACAATTGCGAATACAAAACCACCTGTATTCAATCCATAATCCAGATTCACATTTGCCGCATTGTAAATATTATCCAATTGCTCCTTAAAAACAGCATTCTCCTTTTCTACCATGTTAGACTTTCTGAGCGCCTCATAGATATCAATCGCCTGTTCCTGTGAAGACACTTCAAAAAAGTCCATCTGATTCTGATAAGCCACATACCTCTCCTGCAGTTCCATAAGCCAGATAATATGCTTTACATCAATTCCCTTCTGACGGTTTTCTATGCCAAAAGACAATTCCATAATCTCATCTTTAAAATTCAATACTGATGCTCTCTGCGCCAGTACAATACAACAGATCTGATAATATTGCGTCAGGAATGAATTGATATTAGGCTGCCAGTCTGTACATGCAACAAATGAATGCGCTGTCATTCCATATAATGTTCCATACGCTGCCCACCGCTCATATGTATGTTCTTTTAAAAGACTGTCTCTCATCTCGTTTGTTGGACAGGATATCCCCCCTTCTGTGTCAACAAAAATAAATTCATACAGAGAGTCCTTATTTTCCTGTATTTCTCCTGCATTTTTATTTACCAGACACATAACATACATTCTGTCATCTAACACCGGACATATTGGAATATTTTCCGGCTCCTTTTGTTCTGTCTCATCTGCCACAAACTTTTTTATTTCATTTGAGCTGCCTTCCTCTGACCGGTAATTTAACAGTTGTAAGATATGATCGCCTATTCGTTTCTCTGACAATATCTTTCTGTCATTAAACAGTTCGATCTGTTTTTTTATATCAAACAAAAAATATTCTTTCGTTTTGTCCACAGAAGAATGTATTGCTATCTTATCTGCACAGATGGATTCTGCCGCATTTTCCGGCAAAAAAGGCGGATTCATACGGCGTCCATAATCATTGACTGCTTTGATCGACCGCCAGTCACTGTATTGGTTATTTACACATTCTATAGAAAGTAATGCCACTCCTGTATTATATATTTTTAACCGTATTGCTTTGACTGGAAGTTCATATACGTCTTCATTCTTCTGAATCGAATAAACGAGTTCTTCTTCCCCCGGCAAATGAAATACATAATTGGATACAATTCCGTTTGTACCTCCATATATTGCATCCTGCGTATATAAATGAAAGTATTGTTTTTCTGCATAAAGTGACCGGTAATCCTGATTTATATCATCGAGTTCTTCCTCTGTGATATGAGAGTAATCTAATTTTTTCCAACAATTTCTCAAATCCAGCTGCTCACAGATGTCCTTCATGTTAACCTGCGTATGATGGCTGCCTTCCCACCGGAATGGCATGATAAAGGTATGATAGCTGTATACTTTCTGCTCTTGCTGTTTCATAATTTTTTCCTCACACTTTTATTTTGTAGTATAAACTGTTTCGACTACGCTTCCATATCCCACATTGCGTTTTGCTCCCATTCCGAAATCTTCAATGATATGCTGATACAATTTTTTACGGGTTTTGCAATCAAAGATGGTATCTTCCAGTTTTTTATTTTCCCTTACATTTATCATAACGGCAATCGTTACATCCGGCATGATCCGAAGCATTGTGATTGGAATCGGATTTTTTGTGGGATCTGTTCCATGTGGAGTAATGGAATCCATCCCTATGATGTCTTTGTCACTTGCAATAACAAATGCTCCATAGAAAATATCCCCTGTTCCATCTGTCACATCAGCATTATGTGCATGACCAAAGACAGCATTGATACAATCGCCGATATCCGCCTTGACATTCTCCTGTGTGACTGTGCCCCTGTCTGACACTTCATTCAACACATCCGTGATATATTCTAAATATAAATCATTGTCAACCGCCTGATCGAACACGCTGCGGATAATGCCTTTCAGTGAACTTCCCGGATAGTATGGAGCCCCTGTTACATAATCAAACGAAAAACCAACCTGTATCTCTCCTGTTGCTTTTCCTGTCTGATGCGGATATCCCATTCCTATCACCATTCCAGGATATTGTGTTTTGAAGCACATTGGGCTGCAATTTATGGGATCGATGCATTTAAGTGCCTCAACATGCTCTTTTCCCCATGCTTCTATGATTTTTTTATTGTTTACATTATTGACAATCCTGAGCAGCTCCCTATTATCTACGCGTTCTTGTTTTAATGCGCAATATTGATATTCTACTTGAAAGGCATAATTCATATTGTTTGACAATATCTCTTTTCCCATAACATGACATCCTTTCCTCTAAATATACAAATTCATAACAAGTTTCAGGCTAATGGAATAATGAATAATATCTTCCTTTAATGTATCTTCCTTTTTGTGATCAACATCTTTTATGATTCCAAAAAGATTTCCTTCTCTTTTCTCTTTTCTGTCCGGATCATTTTGATACATATATTCCAAAAGCCGAATGATCTTTTCTTCATTTTTTTCATAATATGCTACCGCCGGTAACAGCCCACTCATGATGACTGCTGCTCCAAATGCAGATAATTTGCTTCTATATGTTTTTTCTAAGTCTTTGCCACCTAAAACTGCCTTGATCGCATCATCGGCAAGAGGCATATACTTTTCTACAGAACGTTTGTCCATCACTTATGCCTCCTTATCACTCATTTTTGTTATCTGGGTCAATCCGTATCCTATTGTGGCATTTCCACCAAACTGTACCAAATTATTATTTTTTATATACTCATCAAATTCTGCAAGTGCTGCATCTCCCGAATGTGTTCCATCCGATAAGACTGCGGTATAGAAAATGGCTTCATGCGGAACCACTTCCTCATACCAGAGATTCTGGCTTATCCCATTTTCCAATTGATTCCGGGCAAGTACCGGCAGGTTTATTTTACGCAGATCAGATTCCTTCATAATAACAATTTTATTGACATCCTTACTCATTTTTTCTTTTAGAAATTCATATAACTGCTGATTCAGCTTTTCATTTGATATTTTTAATCCGTCAACCTCTGCATTTATATTTCCATATGTTTTACGTCCATCAATTGTATCTAATCTGTCATTGCCGAAATATTCTTCTCCCATAACTGTCTGATATAAACTTTCAAACTGCATCAATAACGACTTTGTTGTTACCATGTAATACGCCTGATCCCCTTTTGATGCCCTTACCGGTAAAAACAACAGATTGCCGGACAGAAACTTTAATTTCCCCGGTGTACTGCCGGACTTACCATTGCTGTCTGACTCTTTAATATCACTTCCAAATAACTCCACCACCTTATCGTGATCGGCAAAATGCTGTCTTAACGCACCCTTAACTCCTGATGAAAACATTGTTGGATATCCGGTAACCGGATCTCTCTGCACTTCATTGTCCACAATATTAAAATTGATGTCTCCACTTCCCATATGCATGTTTGTAACACATTTTATTCTGTAAAAATTTGCCTTCATTTGCTATTCTCCTATTCTGATCATCTGATTAAATCCAATTTGTTGTAACGCCCTGCTTAGATCCGTTTCTGAAAATGCAGCTTTAAAAGCCTCTCCCATTCCATTTCTAACATAAAATACACTTCCTGCTTTCACAAATTGAAATCTTTCACTCATCCTTCTGCTTTCAGCATAATTGTTTCCTGTCTGCAAAGTTAAAAAACGATATGATTTTTTCTCTATAATGGCATAGCAAATCATATTTTTTACAAGTGAAAAGTCTTCAATATAAGAATCTGAAGCAATATAATATACCTGATAATCCGGGTTTTTATCTGCCACTGTTCCAAGCTTCAGTTCTGCTCTGTCTTTCCTTTCAAAGCTTAAAACAAAAGCTGACTTTTCCTGTCCCATATAAACGATTTCATCCTTCACCGTTGTTTCAGGACACCAGTCTTCCTCCATCGTGATATAAAATCCAAAAGAATATCCTTTTTTCAAAAACTGATATGTCCTTTTAAAGAAACCATCCTCTGCTGAGTTTTTCGAAACCCGTGTGCGTATCTGCTTTTGAAAAACATCTGATCTGTCTATGATTTCTTCATCATTTAATTTCATGAAGTCGTAACACAGACCATCTTTCGCCACAAAATCTTCCGGCACATATGTGATCTGTCCCATATCAGAATATCCTGTCTGACACATATGAAACGGCATATATTTTTTGTTTTTATGACTCTTTTTATTTTCATCTTCCCAATACGTTTTATGATTCAGTGGAGCATGCAATAACAGTTCGTCCCCTTCATACACAAATACCGGCGAAATATTTTTGAGCTTACCGTAATCATAAGTTTTCTGACTGCTGTCAATCGTGAAACCATTTGCTCCAATGAACGCTTTCTGCTGTTCCTTTTTGCCTTTATCATTCCATCCATCACTGAGCAGGTCATTTTTCTTAAGTATCACAAAACGTATCATTCCCAAAATTGTTGCCTGACTGATTTCTTCTTCTGAATGAATAAAATAGTTACTTTTTGTGCTCTCCTTGGAACCCCCAAAGTCAAATGTCTTCTCACCACCTATGAAATATTCACCCAGAGGTCTCAATCTGCAAAAATATTGAACCTCCATCCTTTATCCCCTTTCTTCCACCAAAAATTTTGCTGTACGCAGGACACTTGTCAAGGCATCCTCACTCTCCTTTTGCAATGGTGCAATCGTGTCTGAATTGCCGGATTCTGTCTGTGTACCTGCTATTTTTCCTGCAAGCATATTCACACTTTCAATATACTCTCCAAATTTTTTCTGCATGGAACTATCAAATACATTTCGAAAGAATCTATCCCGTTTTCCATCCTCTCCCAATGCGATTTTATACAATTCTTTCTGATTCTCTATGTGATACAATATTGAATGAAGTAACTGCTCACTCTCTGCTTCTTTGTAATGTCTTATCATTTCATGATATTCTACAATTTTTTGGAATACAGTATCTTTGGACTCCTGTTTTGATTCCATGCAACATACATACCCGGACGATTGCCCACTTGCTTTATGTAATGCAACTGCAAAATTATTTTTGTTTCCAAATGTTTTTGCCTTTCCAAACAGGAGATTTCTTGCATCTTCAAATGCCTCATATAATGGGAATTTATAATAATTGATGGATACTCCAAAGGAGATTGCAGGCACTTTGTCAGAACTTACTATTTTGGCTGCATCTTTATTATAAGCCGGATGAAATATCTCATTGAACTTTCCCGCAATGTTGCGGCATAACTTCCAGATATCCTCACTTCCATTCACAACTGGAGCTAAAAACAGCAAATCATCTCCTCCTGCATATATCACAACTCCATTGTAGTCCTGTATCATTTTCGACGCTTCTCCCGTATAGCGCATGCACAATTCTGAGAATACCTGTATACGCTTTTCCTGTTCTTCCAAAGAAACTTTTTCACCGCCGCCAAAATCTGCATTTACCACTTTTCCCATGCCATCCCCATCCGCCTGGACAATGGCAAAGTACTTCTGATTTGGAAAAACAGAAGGTAAATCTTTCACTTTTTCTATTTTTCCATCTCTGTTTTTCTCGTTGAGCATCTCAGCTTTCTCAAATGGACTGTACTTCTTAATATAGCAATTTGCATTATTTTTTTCTCCCGATACAAGCCGCACAAGCGGATTCTGTGTCAGATTTCCAACAATCCCCTGACAATTTTCCAACGAATCCAATGCCCCTGACAATGTCTGTGCCAGAACCTGTGTATCCTCTATCTCCATGATCACAAAATGAATCTGAAGATATGCCTTTAAACACGCTTCGATTTTGTCCATTTCCGCTTCCTGTTCCACGGAAAGTGCCCCGGACACTAACCGGGCTTTTTCCCCGATCACCGTGTCTATGGTTTTCTGCACTTCATCTGCTGCTTTCTCATTTGTAGTCTCTTCCGGAACAGCCGCATATATTCTGTCATGATACTGACCTATTCCATCTAATTGATAATTCTGCACATCTTCGGGAACCGTCATCACTCTGTATCCCATTTTCTGTAAATGCTTATACAGGGATTCTGTTAACTCAGAAAAAAAGTAACTTGCAGTCCATAGGCCGGCAGGAGTCGAAGTATACGACATTGTCTCAATAATTGGTCCAATCGTGATTCCAACATAACGTCTCATAGTCCGCTTCCTCCCATTTTCAATTCTACCTTTGCAGCATCTTCAAACTTCAGATTTGAAAGTTTTCTACGTTCCTCATTATAGTACACTACAAAACCCTTCAAAAAGCTGCCTGCATCAAACTGTGCCGGAGTTTTTATTCTATCCTTAATTATTTTTTTACTATTACCCATGTAAGAAAACGTAAATTCTTTATCCAGAATGTTTTTAATATATTCCTCATCCTTCATAATTAAAAATATATAATTCCCCCAGACGGTAATCTGAATTGCAGACCTAAACCTTTCAATATCTTTATTCTTAATCCGTACTGTTCCTTTTCGTAAATTGTCTCTGAAAACAATACGGTCTGTTATTCCAAGCAATGCCCTTACATATTCAAATTCAGAATACGACTCATAATTATCGCATTTTTTCTCTATCCACCTTGGATTCTGTGCTGTTATTATCTTACTCTTCATAAACGCTTTATCACTTCCGGTTTTCTCTTTGCCACACTTATCCATATATCTTCTCTGAATATATCCTTTTATGTACTTGTCATTATCATACTGTCTGGTCTCACGATTGTAGCTTCTGTTAATTCCGCCTTTCATCACAGCATAGATACCTGCTGCGACATTCAACATTTTATCCCCGTGATTTACGCCTTTCTTATCATCTTTTACGATTCCATAGATGTATTCATAATGATTATATGATAATATGTTACAAGGATCTATCGTATCATCCATTAAAGAAAAACTTCCGAACCCCTTCGACTGACGTGTGCCAAAATTCGTAACAAGCATAAATTCTGCCATATTGTCAGATATATACGCAAGCAATCCTGTTACAAAGCACTGGATTTCCACATAAATATCCCCTGTATAAAAAATAGTCTCTTTATAAGTAGTTGTATCGTTACCCATGTTTCCAAAGTACATGCCATTAATCTGTGCTTTCGGATATTTGTTTCTTAAATCAGTCTTTTTATCTTTTAGATTGTTTTTCATCCCATGATGCAATTCTTTCAGATTGTTAAACTCTTTGGTGTTTTCGGTCTTCTGGCTTATTTCAGTTTTTCCGGCAATCCAGATCCTCACTTTGTAATTCAATGCCGCCGGCTTATTTTCATCTGTCTGCTCAAGCAGCCAGCTTCCCGGCATATGATTTTCCCCACCTTTTTTCTTTACCAGAAACTTATCCAGTTTTGGCTTGAATTCACTTGCCCGGATAATCGCACCTCTGTCAGCATACTGAAAGTGAATCATTGGCGTCTGTTGCCTGAGCACAAATGTTTTTCGATAAGATGTATCTTTTTTTCTCCCACCTTGTACATTACCCATGTCTCATTCTCCCGTTAATATATTATAGAAAATGTGCTTTACACGATTGTAAAGCACCTTATGAAGAACTGACTGCACTTATTGCAGTCACGCTATTCTTACTACATACAGTTATAGTACTGCTTTTTTATCTTGAATACAATCACTTATTTTGCCTTCCTTGAAGTGCCAGTTTTATTATGCCTCTTGTCTTGAAATTACTCTTAAAAAGTTGCATAAACTACTCAACTATCTTTCTGGTTGCAAAAAAGGGCAAAAAATTAGAGCCATCCGAAGATGGCTCTGCCTTTTAACTCTGTATACATTATTCATTCATCTTTGTAAGCTTCGCAGCCTGATCGGCTGCGATACATGCATCGATGATCTCCTGAATATCACCATTCATGATCTTATCTAATTTGTAAAGTGTCAGGTTGATACGGTGGTCGGTCACACGTCCCTGTGGGAAGTTGTAGGTTCTGATCTTTTCAGAACGGTCACCGGTACCGATCTGGCTCTTACGAAGTTCGGCTTCTGCATCATGTGCTTTCTGCTGTTCCAAGTCAAATAATTTTGTACGGAGTAAAGCAAACGCTTTTGCTTTGTTCTGGATCTGTGATTTCTCAGTCTGGCTGTAGATCACGATTCCAGTTGGGATATGTGTTAAACGGACCGCAGAGTCTGTGGTGTTGACACACTGTCCACCTGCTCCTGACGCACGACATACATCGATACGGATATCTTTCTCATCAATCTGTACGTCAACATCTTCTGCCTCCGGCATCACAGCTACGGTGATGGTAGAGGTATGGATACGTCCACCGGATTCTGTCTCTGGCACACGCTGTACACGGTGCACACCGGATTCGTATTTCATAACCGAGTAAGCACCTGCTCCTGTGATCATGAATGTCACACTCTTCATGCCGCCGATCCCGGTGTCGTCACATTCCATGATCTCTGTTTTCCAGTTCTTTGTCTCTGCATAATGCTGATACATACGGTAAATCTCTGCTGCAAATAATGCCGCCTCATCTCCACCGGCACCGGCACGGATCTCCACGATAACGTTTTTGTCATCGTTCGGGTCTTTTGGTAAAAGAAGGATTTTTAATTCATTCTCTAATTCTGCGACACGGTTCTTTGCATCGTTTAACTCCTCTTTTGCGAGTTCACGCATCTCTTCGTCAGATTCTTCCTCCAACATGGCAAGCGAATCTTCGATGTTCTGCTTGCACTGTTTGTATTCTTTGTAAGCCTCTACAATTGGTAAAATATCGCTCTGCTCTTTCATTAACTTACGGAAACGTTCCGGATTATTTGCCACATCCGGCTCACTTAATTCACTCATTAACTCTTCATAACGGATGAGTAAGTCCTCTAATTTATCAAACATATTTCTCCCTCATTTCTGTCTAATCAAATATCGTGATTTCATCACTCAATAATTTCGCCGTTCGTCAAATGCAAATAAATTTGCATTTTCCTCTCTTTCGCTCATTATATTTCTACACTCTGATGCCGCTACAACATCCCGGTCACAACCCTGTCATTTCCTGCAAGGTCTTTTTTCACACAGACGTTTGAAAATCCTGCATCTGTCATCATTTTAGATACATCTTTTCCCTGATCATACCCAATCTCAAACATCAGATAACCGCCGGGATTCAGATAATCCCTGCTCTGTTCCACGATTTTCCGATAAAAGTAAAGTCCATCCTCTTTTCCGTCTAACGCCTCGATTGGTTCAAACACCTGCACCTCCGGCATGAGCTGCGGGATCACATCTGTTGGGATATAAGGCGGATTTGACACGATCACATCAAACTTCTCTGTAACCATCTCAAAAAGGTCACTGCGTTCAAAAAGAACCGGAACCTCATTTAGTTTTGCATTCTCTTTTGCAACGTTGACCGCCTGCTTGGAGATATCAACCGCATATCCCTTCACGCCCTCAACGTTATGCAAGATACTAATAATAATACAACCGGAACCGGTACACATATCAAGTACTTTCATTCCCGGCTTTACCTTTTTTAATGCTTCCTCCACAAGTGTCTCTGTATCCTGTCTTGGAATCAGGACATTGGAATTTACCTTAAACTTAAGTCCCATAAATTCCGTCTCGCCCACAATATACTGCAGTGGGATATGTTCTGCACGTTTTTTGATGGCAAGTTCATATTCCTTCAGCAGATCATCAGGAAGATCATCTTCCATATGCATATAATAAAATTTACGGTCTATCTTACAGCCCATTTCCAACAACAGCCATGCATCCGTTTTCGCATCTGTAATATGCGACAGCTCCAGCACTTTCTCTCCATGGGCAACAGCTTCCCGATATGTCATTCTTATCTCACGCCCTTCTATTTCATTTTCCGGCGGATTTCTTCCACATAAGGTTTCCAGTCAAAAACTGCCTCCACAGAGGCAATTCCAACCTCGATCATCTCATCATCCGGTTCCTTTGTTGTCAAACCCTGCAGCCATAATCCAGGCTTGCTCAAAAGATTCACAACTGCATGATCGCTTCTTCCCGCCAGCCGGATAAATTCATAGGATACACCTGCGATCACCGGGATCAGAAGCAGACGCAAAACCACACGGAGGATTGGAGAATCCACGCGGATAAACATAAAAAACAAAATGCTGACTAACATTACGATCAAAAGAAAACTTGTTCCACAGCGTTTATGGAATCTGGAACTTTTTCTCACATTTTCCACGGTAAGATCCATGCCATGTTCAATGCAGTTGATGCATTTATGTTCTGCACCATGGTACATATAAACACGCCGGATATCCTTCATCAGAGAGATCAGCGCTACATATCCGATGAAAACCACCAGACGGATCACTCCCTCTAACAATGCGATCACCCACTGGGACGTGATCACTTTCTGAAACAGAGTAGATAAATAATATGGAAGCATCATAAATACTGCCACAGCAAGAACAATCGATAATACAACCGTTCCGCCCATCATGGCATTTTCCTGCTTCTTCTCTTTCTGCTCCTGTCTCCTGCGCTCTTCTTCCGTCATTGGCTCTTTTTTCTTCTTATCCACTTCCTCATCTTCAAAAAAAGAAGCGGAATAGGTCAATGTCTGCATTCCGAGCACAAGCGACTCTATAAAACTGAATACACCTCTTAAAATCGGCATATTTCTTATTTTCTTATTCCTGATGATCCCAGTATATTCTGAAACCTTCACTTCAATCTCATGGTCAGGCTTTCTCACTGCAACAGCGTACTTTTCCTGATTCTTCATCATCACGCCTTCCATGACAGCCTGTCCGCCAATTCCTGAATATCTCATTTTAAAAACCATGTCTTTCTCATAGAGTTTCCATGTTCTAAAAAAGGTTGAGATTTAATAACCTCAACCTTATCTGTAACCACTTTTTTCTATTTGTTGATACCGTATTTCTTGTTGAACTTATCAATACGACCATCAGCTCTGTTAGCTTTCTGCTGACCTGTGTAGAATGGATGGCATTTAGAACAGATCTCAACGTGGATATCTTCCTTTGTTGATCCTGTAACAAATGTATTTCCACAGTTACATGTAACAGTTGCCTGATAATAATCTGGATGGATTCCTTCTCTCATGATTTTCACCTCTTCTATTCTTATCGTTGATTTGTTACGCTTGTTCTATATTCTTTATGCCCGTATACCCGATTCGCATATGGCACTTACTGCAAGAATATACACGATATAAAAACTGTCCAGAATCTGTAAAAGATTCTTTATCCCGATAAACAGCTTTTAAAGTATAGCATACGCATCATAGTAAATCAAGATATTTTTTTAAATAATTCTATTTTTCTTTACCATTGCAATATATTCTTTATTATTCTTTGTGCGGGCGAACATATTTAAAATATTCTCCACTGCCTCATCTGCACGCATACCATTATAAGCCTTGCGCATGATCTCCACTGCCTCTAACTCATCCGGGTCAAGCAGCAGGTCTTCTCTTCTGGTTCCTGACTTTACAATATCGATTGCCGGGAACACACGTTTTTCGGAAAGTTTGCGGTCGAGTACAAGTTCCATGTTACCGGTTCCCTTAAACTCCTCGAACACAACGTCGTCCATCTTACTTCCGGTATCTACCAGTGCTGTTGCAAGAACGGTAAGGCTTCCGCCCTCTCTCATATTTCTGGCTGCACCAAAGAAACGTTTTGGCATATGAAGGGCTGCCGGATCAAGACCACCGGATAACGTACGTCCACTTGGTGGAACTGTGAGGTTGTATGCCCTTGCAAGACGTGTGATACTGTCGAGCAGGATCATGACATCTTTATGATGCTCCACGAGACGTTTTGCACGCTCAATGACCATCTCAGATACTCTCTTATGATGTTCCGGTAATTCGTCAAATGTAGAATAAATAACTTCTACATTATCCCCTTCAATCGCTTCCTTGATATCGGTAACTTCCTCCGGTCTTTCATCGATCAGTAAAATGATCAGATGCATGTCCGGATTAGATGCTGTAACCGATTTTGCAATCTCTTTTAACAGAGTTGTCTTACCTGCTTTTGGCTGGGAAACGATCATACCACGCTGTCCTTTACCAATTGGCGAGATCAGATCCACGATCCTCATCGCAACACTGCTGCCCGGTCTTTCCAAACGGATTCTCTGATTTGGAAAAATCGGTGTAAGATCTTCAAAATTCTTTCTCTGCTGGATCACGCTTGGATGATAACCGTTGATCGTTGTAATATATAATAATGCAGAGAACTTCTCCTGCTGTGTTTTGATTCTTGTGTTACCACAGATAATATCACCTGTTTTCAGATTGAACTTACGGATCTGGGATGGAGACACATAAACGTCATTCTCCCCCGGCAGATAATTGTCGGAACGGATAAATCCGAATCCATCCTGCATAACCTCAAGAATTCCATTCACAGTGATTCCGCTGTCAAGATTCTTGATCGTATCATCCTGGCTTGCTCCTTCACGCTCTCCCTCTTTTGATCCCTCTTTGGCTGATTCTGCTGAATCTGCTCTTTTTCTCTCCGGTTTCTCGGAAGGAGCTGACTGTTCCTGTTTTTTCTCCGATTCTTTTGCCGCTTTTTCTTTTTCCTTCTTCGCATCCTCTGCAAGCATTGCTTCTACAAGATCGGCTTTCTTCATTGTGGAAGTGCTTTTAATTCCTCTTGATTTTGCTAAATCACGCAAAACCGTTGCTGATAAGCTTTCATATTTTTCTCTCATTCAATGACTCCTTAATCATAATTGTATCATTTGGGAACAACGTCTGAATCGACTAAATGAATCTATAACTGCGATTTATTATACAACACTTTTTGCGAAATAGGAAGTCCTAATTTTCTTGATTAATAAAAAAGGAAATGTTATCATTACTTTCAGAGCTTTAAAACGAATATTTACATAAAGGAGACAGTTCATATCATGGATTTAAAAGAAAAAGCATTAGCCATGCATAAAGAGTGGAATGGCAAATTAGAAACGATCGCAAAATCAAAGGTCAACTCCAGAGAAGACCTTGCAATTGCATACACACCGGGCGTTGCCGAACCATGTAAAGTCATTGCAGAAGATAAAGAAGCAGCCTACACTTATACCATGAAGGCAAACACTGTTGCCGTCATTTCTGACGGAAGTGCTGTCTTAGGACTTGGCAATATCGGGCCATATGCCGCTATGCCTGTTATGGAAGGAAAATGTGTTCTTTTCAAAGAATTCGGCGATGTGAATGCTGTTCCGATCTGTTTAGACACACAGGACACCGAAGAGATCATTGCAACCATCAAAAATATTGCTCCTGCATTCGGCGGAATCAATCTTGAGGACATCTCCGCTCCGCGCTGTTTTGAGATTGAGGAACGTTTAAAGGCAATGCTCGATATCCCGGTATTCCATGATGACCAGCATGGCACTGCAATCGTTGTCCTTGCCGGAATCATCAACGGTCTGCGTGTCACTGGCAAGAAAAAAGAAGACTGTAAAGTCGTTGTAAACGGTGCCGGTTCTGCGGGCGTTGCCATCACCAAACTGCTCCTCACTTACGGTTTCAAACATGTGACTATGTGCGACCGCGAAGGTATCATTGGAAAAGATTACCCGAATTTGAACTGGATGCAGAAAAAAATGACCGAGGTAACAAATTTAGAAAATGCTTCCGGTACACTTGCCGATGCATTAAAGGGCGCTGATATTTTTGTCGGGGTTTCCGCTCCAAATATCGTAACTCCTGAAATGGTTGCCTCTATGAATAAAGATTCCATTCTTTTTGCAATGGCAAATCCAGTACCGGAAATCATGCCGGACGTTGCAAAGGCAGCCGGCGCAAGAGTTGTCGGAACCGGAAGAAGTGATTTCCCGAACCAGGTCAACAATGTGATCGCATTCCCTGGCATTTTCAAAGGTGCCCTGGAGGGACGTGCCACACAGATCACCGAGGAAATGAAGCTTGCCGCTGCCGAAGCTCTGGCACATCTTGTTTCCGACGAGGAATTAAACGATGAATTTATTATGCCGGAAGCTTTCGACCCGCGTGTTGCAGAGGTGGTAAGCCAGGCGGTAAAATCCCACATCGTAAAATAAGCATGGATATGTCAGATAAAAATTTCTGGGGAGACAAACCATATTTTTCCCTTGACCATTATCTAAAACAGACGTTTGGCGAAAAAGTCTACCGCCTGTCCTTAAACGGCGGGATGACTTGTCCAAACCGTGACGGGACACTGGATTCGCGCGGCTGTATTTTTTGCAGCGCCGGGGGAAGCGGCGATTTTGCCACTGCCCCTTCCCTCTCTGTCACAGAGCAGATCACGCAGGCGAAAGAACGCATCCGCAGGAAAAGTAACTGCCGGAAGTTTATCGCCTATTTTCAGGCATACACAAATACCTACGCTCCCGTTTCCTATTTAAAAGAACTTTTTACGGAGGCGATCGCACAGCCGGATATTGCTGCGCTCTCCATCGCAACACGCTGTGACTGTCTCCCACCCGAAGTACTCGATCTGCTCTCCGAACTGAATTGCAAAAAACCTGTCTGGATAGAACTTGGTCTGCAATCCATTCACAACGATACGCTGCGGCAGATCCGGAGCGGTTTCACCTATGAGCAGTATTTATCTGCGGTGGACGCCCTGAAAGATCGTGGTCTTTCCGTTATCACGCATTTGATCCTCGGATTGCCCGGTGAGACGAAAAAAATGATGCTTGCATCGGTAGACGCTGTTGCACATCTTCCGATAGATGGTGTAAAACTGCAGCTTCTCCACATACTGAAAGATACCGATCTGGCTCTGCTCTATGAAACAGCGCCTTTTCCAGTCTTTTCCCTTGAGGAATACTGTGATTTTGTTGTGACCTGTATCGAACATCTCCCACCGGAAATGGTGATCCACCGCCTCACAGGCGATGGTCCACGTTCCCTTCTGATTGCACCGCTTTGGAGTACGGATAAAAAGCGTGTCTTAAATACGATTCGGAAACGTTTTCAGGAACGGGACACCTGGCAGGGGAAATGTTATACAGATCAGGAAGTGTTTCATAATGAACTGGCAAACAGCAAATAGAAAGAGGTGTATATAAATGGCCGAACCATTTACCATATATAAATTAACAATTTTAAACATGTTGGATAAAGTTGATTTTCCTTTGACCAATACACAGATTTCGAACTTTTTTCTCGAACAGGACTACACCGATTATTTCCGTGTCCAGCAGGTCATCAGTGATCTGGTCGATGCCGATCTGATCCATGCAGAATCCACGCACAGCAACACCCAGTACACCATCACTGCCGCCGGAAAAGAGACGCTGGAATTTTTCAAAGACAAGATTTCCGATGCGATTGAACACGACACGATGGCTTTTCTGGAAAAAAACAAGCTTCAGCTTCGAAATGACAATTCCATTCTGGCAGACTATTATAAAACGCCAAATCAGGACTACGCCGTGCGCTGCCAGTACCGCGAACACAACACAAACATCATCGATCTGACGTTAAGCGTCAAAAACCGTGCACAGGCAGAAGCAATCTGCAATAACTGGAAAAATCTGAATGAAGATGTATATGCGTATCTGATGGATATGCTTTTGAAGTAATATCCGACTATATATTGCAAATCCGTTATGATATTACATCCATTTATTTTTAGATAAAGGAATTATAAAATATGGCAAAACAGAACTGGAAACCGGGAAATATGCTCTATCCGCTCCCTGCGGTCATGGTGAGCTGCCAGAGTTCCGCAGCGCACGATCCTCTGTGTGAGAAACCGGAATTAGATGGAAAACCGAATATTATTACTGTCGCATGGGCTGGGACAGTCTGCACCAATCCGCCGATGGTTTCGATCTCCGTCCGCCCGGAGCGCTACTCTTATCACCTGATTGAGGAGTCCGGCGAGTTTGTGATTAATTTAACAACCGAAAAACTGGTGAAAGCTACGGACTACTGTGGAGTCCGCTCCGGTCGTGATGTTGACAAATTTAAAGAAATGCATTTGACGCCGCTCGCCTCAAAACACATCCACGCACCCGGAATTGCGGAAAGTCCTGTGAATATCGAATGCAAAGTCCGTGAGATCAAACCTCTCGGCAGTCACTCCATGATCCTTGCGGATGTTGTTGGTGTGACCATCGATGATACCCTGCTCGACGAAAAAGGGAAATTTGAATTGAACAAAAGCGGACTTGTCACTTACTCCCACGGCGAATACTTCCTGCTCGGCAGGAAGCTTGGAACCTTTGGATACAGTGTAAAAAAAGAGAAAAAGCGAAGTCGTTAGACTTTGGCTTTTTCTCTATGATCATTTTCTTCACTTATTCTTTACAATTTCATTTTTCCTGAGTACCTTCTAAATCATTTTCTTTATATATTGCATAAACAATGTCTACGATTATCCCTTCATCCGTTTGTTCCATTTCATTATAAACCACCTGAATACGCTCACCAACTGCCAGTTCTGGGACTCCATTCGCTGATACCACTTCTTTCGGTACTAATATCATATCACCGTTTTCCCTAATTGATTCCGAATCATCCGGACTTACAACAAAATAATTATCTGTTATTTTCAAAATTGTCCCTGCAAAATAATTTTGTGACTTTTCATTGCATCCACCAACCAGCAATAAAACAATTGCAAATAACATACATAATTTATTCTTCATAAACTGTCTCCTGCCCAATTGAGGCATATCTATCAAATTTCAAAACACATATTATCAGCTTTTCAGTCTGCCTTCCGGCATTTAAACACCATCATACTATTCGCAATAAAAAATATGATATTACAAATATTTAACACAAAGGTAATTGCACTACCGCTCAAATTATTTTGATCCACATACACTCCTTCTGTCCAGACAATAAGATTTGATATAGCAACAACTCCCAAGCTATTAATAAAATACATTATTTTAAAAATTGGTCTTTTTTTCTTCAATGCAAAGCCAATCGCAATAAAATTACAAATAGATATTGCCAGACAAATAAACACTACCATTTCTAAATATTTAACCATTTTTAAAGTACCTTCTTTCAGAAATTTTTCAATCCATAACTGTTGTATCTATTATATCCATTCTCTTCTTTTTTCTCAACTTAAAAATCATCTGTTTTATGTCTTTCATGCAAAAAGAAAGATAAGAAATCCACTACATTTCTTATCTTTCTAAATTCTGTATTTAAAGTATTTACCTACTGCACCGACAAATAAGAATATCCCATCAGGCTCTCATCCACTTCCCTTGCAGCTTCGCGGCCTTCGCGGATTGCCCACACGACAAGCGACTGTCCTCTGTGCATATCACCTGCGGTGAAAACATTTTTCACATTGGTCGCATATGCGCCCTCTGCGGTTGCTACATTGGTTCTCGCATTCAGGTCGACACCGAACGCATTTGCAATATAATTCTCAGTTCCTAAGAATCCGGCTGCGATCAGTACAAGGTCTGCATCCATTTTCTGTTCGGAACCCGGCACTTCTGCCATCATCATACGACCTGTTTTCTCGTCCTTTTTGCTCTCCAATTTCACTGTGACAATTCCACAGAGATTTCCATTTTTATCTTTCAGAAATTCTTTTACCGTTGTCTGATAGATACGTGGGTCATGTCCGAATACAGCGATCGCCTCCTCCTGACCATAATCTGTCTTGCAGACTTTTGGCCACTCCGGCCACGGATTGTTTTCCGCTCTCGTATCCGGCGCTTTCGGCATCATCTCAAGCTGTGTCACACTGGCTGCGCCGTGACGGATGGATGTACCCACACAGTCATTTCCGGTGTCACCGCCGCCGATGATGACCACTCTTTTTCCTTTTGCAGAAATGTACTGATTGTCTTTCAAGTCAGAATCCAAGAGGCTTTTTGTGGTAGCTTTTAAGAAATCCACTGCAAAATAAATACCTTTCGCATCTCTGCCCGGCGCCTTGATATCTCTTGGATTTTTGGCTCCACATGCCAGAACGACCCTGTCATATTCTTTTAACAGTTTTGCAGCTTTGACATCTTTGCCGACATTCGTATTTGTGACAAATGTAATGCCTTCCTCCTTCATAATGGAAACCTTGCGGTCGATCACCCATTTTTCCAGTTTCATATTCGGGATTCCGTACATCAGAAGTCCGCCCACCCTGTCATCGCGCTCGTATACGGTTACAAGGTGTCCGCGCTTATTCAGCTGGTCTGCCACTGCAAGTCCGGCAGGACCGGAACCGATGACTGCCACTTTCTTTCCTGTGCGGACTCTCGGTGGTTTTGCTTTCGCATAGCCCTGCTCATAAGCGTTCTCGATAATGCCATGTTCGTTTTCCTTACAGGTAACGGCATCCCCCCAGTGTCCACAGGTGCATGCTGCTTCACATAGCGCAGGACATACCCTTGATGTAAACTCCGGGAAATTATTCGTCTTTTTCAGACGGTTGTATGCCTGCTCCCAGTTTCCTGTGTATACAAGATCGTTCCACTCCGGGACAAGGTTATGTAACGGGCATCCGCTCGTCATTCCCATGATGTTCATTCCAGCCTGACAGAAGGGAACGCCGCAGTTCATGCAGCGCGCGCCCTGTATCTGCTGTTCTTCCTTTGACAGTGGTGTATGGAATTCGTTAAAATTTCTGATACGCTCCAATGGTGCTTCACTCACCGATGTCTCTCTTTTATAATCCATAAATCCGGTTGGTTTTCCCATGATATTTCCTCCATTTTCTTTTCGTATTCCCTACTGACGATCAACCTCTCGTATTCGCATAGAATGCTTCGATCTGTGCCTGTTCGGATGAGAGACCTTTCTCCTCCATCTGAACGATAGCCATCAGCATACGGTTGTAATCATACGGGATTACTTTCTTAAATTTCGGCAGATACTCACTGAAGTTATCCAGAATTTCCTTACCTTTTTCGGAATTGGTAAATGCCACATGCTCTTTGATCATGTCTTTTAATTCCATAACATCGTATTTATTGGATACTTCCTCAGAAAATACCATCTCTTTGTTCATGCGGGTGTAAAGATCGTTATCCTCATCTAACACATAAGCGATACCGCCGCTCATACCAGCCGCAAAGTTTTTGCCGGTTTTACCTAAAACTACGACACGTCCGCCTGTCATATACTCACAGCCATGGTCGCCGACACCTTCTACGACTGCGGAAGCGCCTGAGTTACGCACGCAGAAACGCTCGCCTGCCACACCGCTGATGAATGCTTTTCCGCTCGTTGCACCATAAAGGGCTACGTTACCAATGATGATATTCTCGTCTTTTTTGTATTTTACACCTGCCGGGGCATAAACCACTAATTTACCACCGGAAAGTCCCTTGCCAAAGTAGTCGTTGGAATCGCCTACAAGCTCTAAGGTCAGTCCTTTTGGAATGAACGCTCCAAAACTCTGTCCGCCTGCGCCGGTACATTTAACTACAAACGTATCTTCCTCTAAGCCGGTTCCATATTTTTTTGTTATCTCGGAACCAAAAATCGTACCGAAGGAACGGTCTGTGTTCGTCACTTCCACATCAATGCTTCTGCGCTGTTTGTTTGTAAGTGCAGAGCCAAGCTGTTTTAAAAGCACCGTCTCGTCTTTTGATTTTTCCAGTTCAAAATCATATACATGTTTTGGATCAAAGGTTACTTTCTCCTTCGGTCCTGCATATGGGTTGTTTAAAATTCTGGAAAGATCGATCTCTTTCTCACGTCCGGTCAGATCTTCCCGTACTTTTAAGAGGTCGCTTCGTCCAACCATCTCATCCACGGTTCTGCAGCCAAGTTTTGCCATGTATTCACGGAGTTCCTCTGCGATAAACTTCATAAAGTTTTCCACATATTCCGGTTTTCCTGCAAAACGTTTTCTTAATTCCGGATTCTGTGTTGCGATACCTGCCGGACAGGTATCCAAGTTACAGACACGCATCATGACACATCCCATGGTTACAAGCGGAGCCGTTGCAAATCCGTATTCCTCTGCTCCGAGAAGCGCTGCGATCGCAACATCACGGCCGCTCATTAATTTTCCGTCTGTCTCAATCCTTACTTTATTGCGGAGTCCGTTCATGATCAAAGTCTGGTGTGTCTCTGCAAGTCCAAGCTCCCAAGGAAGTCCTGCATTGTGGATGGAACTTGCCGGAGCAGCACCTGTACCGCCATCGTAACCGGAGATCAGCACAACCTGTGCGCCAGCTTTTGCAACACCTGCTGCAACGGTTCCGACACCTGCCTCTGATACAAGTTTTACGGAAATTCTTGCCGCTCTGTTGGAGTTTTTCAAGTCAAAGATCAGCTGCTCTAAATCCTCGATGGAGTAAATATCATGGTGTGGTGGCGGAGAAATTAAGGATACCCCCGGTGTGGAAAGTCTTGTCTTTGCAATCCACGGATAAACTTTTTTGCCCGGAAGATGTCCACCCTCGCCCGGTTTTGCTCCCTGTGCCATCTTGATCTGGATCTCTTCCGCACTGACTAAGTACTGGCTTGTGACACCAAATCGTCCGGATGCGACCTGCTTGATCTTGGAGCATCTGTCCACTGCGGTATTTTTACTTGCGATACGCTCGTAATCCTCACCACCTTCACCGGTATTTGATTTGCCGTGAAGACGGTTCATCGCAATGGCAAGCGTCTCATGTGCTTCCTGTGAGATAGAACCATAGGACATCGCACCGGTCTTAAATCTTGTCACGATAGAGTCAACGCTTTCCACTTCCTCGACCGGCACACCTTTTTTCGGATAATTGAAATCCATCAGTCCACGGATGCAGCCGTCTTTTTCCTCACTGTCCACAAGCTCTGTGTACTGTTTGAACAGGTTGTAATCTCCACGTTTCGTGGATTCCTGCAACAGATGGATGGTTGCCGGATTGTAAAGGTGCTGGTCTGCACCACTTCTCATTTTATGGCGTCCCCTGCTGTCTAAGGTGAGGTCAGTCTCTAAACCAAGCGGATCGTATGCCGCAGAATGTAATTCGTTCACATCATTTTCAATATCTTTTAATGTAATACCACCAATGCGGCTCACGGTATTTGTGAAATACTTATCGATCACGTCAGAGTCGATACCGATCGCCTCGAAGATTTTGGAACCTTCGTACGACTGGATCGTGGAAATACCCATTTTGGAAGCGATTTTTACAATACCATTTAAGATCGCTGCATTGTAATCATCCACTGCCGCATAGTAATCTTTGTCTAACATATGCTCATCCACTAACTGTTTTACGGTATCCTGTGCCAGATATGGGTTGATTGCACAGGCACCATAGCCTAACAGTGTTGCAAAATGATGTACCTCTCTCGGTTCGCCGGACTCTAAGATCATGGCGACTGCAGTTCTCTTTTTTGTCTTGACCAGATGCTGCTGCAGGGCGGACACTGCAAGCAGTGATGGGATCGGCACATGGTATTCGTCGACACCACGGTCAGACAGGATCAAAATGTTTGCGCCCTCCCTGTACGCACGGTCTGCTTCCACAAAGAGACGCTCAATGGCTTTCTCGAGGCTTGTGCTCTTATAATAGGTAGTCGGGATTACTTCCACCTTAAATCCCTCTACTTTCATATTTTTAATTTTCATCAGGTCCGTGTTTGTCAGAATTGGATTGTTGACCTTTAACACCTGACAGTTAATGGCTTTTTCTTCCAGAAGGTTTCCGTCCTCTCCGATGTATACGGTTGTGGAAGTCACCACTTTTTCGCGGATAGAGTCGATCGGCGGGTTGGTAACCTGTGCAAATAACTGCTTGAAGTAATTAAATAATGGCTGATGATCGGTTGCCAGTGCAGCAAGCGGCGTATCAATACCCATGGCGGACGTTCCCTCACCGCCATTTTTTGCCATCGGTAAAATGGCATCCCTCAAAGATTCGTAGGTATAACCAAATGCCTTCTGCATTCTCTGACGCTCTTCCTTGGTGTATTCCGGCACACGCTGGTTTGGAATCTTCAAATCTTTTAAATTTAACAGGTTGCGGTCGATCCATTCACCGTAAGGCTGTTTGCCTGCATAAGTCTCTTTTAACTCATCATCATCGATCACTCTTCCCTTTACGGTATCTACCAGAAGCATTTTTCCCGGACGGAGTCTCTCTTTTACCACGATCTTCGTCGGGTCAATGTCAAGTACACCGACCTCAGAGGAAAGAATGAGATAATCGTCATCTGTAATGTAATAGCGGGAAGGACGGAGTCCGTTACGGTCAAGCACCGCTCCCATAATATCGCCATCGGAGAAAAGAATGGATGCAGGTCCGTCCCACGGCTCCATCATCGTTGCGTAATACTGGTAAAAATCTTTTTTCTTCTGGGACATGAGGCTGTTGTTCGCCCACGGCTCCGGAATTAAGATCATGACAGCGAGTGGAAGATCCATGCCGCTCATAACAAGGAATTCCAGCGTATTGTCAAGCATTGCAGAGTCAGAACCTTCGGTGTTGACAACCGGAAGCACTTTCTGTAATTCGCCCTTTAAAAATTCGGACTCCATGGTCTCCTCACGGGCAAGCATCTTATCCGCATTTCCTTTGATCGTGTTGATCTCACCGTTATGTACGATAAAACGGTTTGGATGTGCTCTCTCCCAGCTTGGGTTTGTGTTCGTAGAGAAACGGGAGTGTACGGTTGCGATCGCAGATTCATAATCTTTGTCCTGAAGATCTGCAAAGAACAAGCGGAGCTGCTCTACTAAGAACATTCCCTTGTATACAATCGTTCTGCTGGATAAAGAAACAACATAAGTATCATCATTCGACTGTTCAAACACACGTCTTGCCACATACAGCTTGCGGTCGAACGGAAGTCCCTTTTCCACATTCTTTGGACGCTTTACAAACCCCTGCATAATGCAAGGCATACAGTCGATCGCTTTCTGTCCAAGCTTTGTCGGATCGATCGGTACTTCTCTCCATCCTAAAAATTCCATGCCCTCTTTCTGGACAATGACTTCGAACATTTTCTTTGCCTGATTGCGTTTCAACTCATCCTGTGGGAAGAAAAACATACCGATACCATAATCTCTCTCGCCACCAAGTTCAATACCAAGCGGTTTTACGGCTTTCGTAAAAAATTTATGAGAAATCTGTAAAAGGATACCAACACCGTCACCGGTCTTTCCTTCTGCATCTTTTCCTGCTCTGTGCTTTAAGTTTTCAACAATTTTTAAAGCATTCTCCACGGTCTCATGTGTCTTGATACCTTTGATATTGACAACGGAACCGATACCGCAGTTGTCATGTTCAAATGCCGGATCGTACATTCCGTCTGTTTTTGTCTGGGAATCCTTTGGTGCAAATTTGTTCAGAGTGACCATTTTTGCAGATGTTTCTTTCTGTTGCTCTTTCATACGCAAATTCCTTTCTTAATCCAGATTGAAACTGCCGCTTTGCAGACAATCTCATTGTTGTAATAAAAAGAGGCGCTCAAATAACCCAATGATCGATTGGGTATCTAAGCGCCTTTGCTTCATGAATTATTTTATTTTTTCTGTTTTCTAATATACAACTTTTTGATGCCGCTGTCTATCTATTTTTTTTGCAATATTGTCTGATAATTTGAATATTTATTATTTATAACAGTATTGTTTATACTATTATAATTATATTCTTACTGTAATATATGGATACAAACAATTCTTTCCTTGTTTTATAATAAAAAAATTTTTGATTTCCAAGTGATAAAATATCACTTCAGGTGTTTTTCTGGAATTGTGTTTGAATTGTCGGACAATTTCTGCTGTAACTCTGCTTCTGAAAGCTGTCCGGTAGTTTCCAGATTTCCTTCCTGCGCATCGATTGATTCCGACATATCATCCATAATTTCGGATAAAACACCCTTATCATCGGTTTTGCCGTCTGTTCCTGCTGCCTCGCCTTGAGCCTCCTTTTTCTGCTCTTCCTCGGTCTTTGGCTTATATTTCTCAGCCGCTTTCGCCATCTGCTCTCCGCGCTCTTCTGCCTCATCTAAGATGTGGAACATCTGTGAGCTGTTGTACTCCTGTTTTGCTGCCGCAATCTCATCCTCGTAAGTATGAAACTTCTCCAGCTTTTTTGCAATTTCTTCGATTGTATCCGCTTTCTGATTTTTGAGATTCTGCTTCTGTGTCTCAAAAAAAGCAATTTTTCCGTCCCGCTCTTCCTGTCTCTGTATTTTTTCCCTCGTGCTTTTTAACATGTTTGCATTTGACTGCCAGGGTGCGGACGTGTTTTTGGAAAAGTTGATCGTAACACTCATAATAGTTCTCCTGTCTTATCTCCTCTGCAAATTTGTCAATTTTCTTTTTTATCCCCAGAAATCGTATTTACTCGTCTCAAGTGCACTCAGCAATGAAGAGCCGTTCGATGTATACTGGCTCGATGTGCTCACAACATTGGACGCTGCGTTCTGGCTGATTCTTCCGCTCACAAAACTGATCTTGGAAGCAAGCCCGGTATCTCCATCCAACACTTTCTTTAACGTGTCTGCATCTGCACTCTGTAACACTTTCTCGTCAATAGAAAGACTGCCGTCTTTTGCCTGTGTGATACCAATGCTCTTCAATGCCTCTTTGTCCCCGGCAGGAATATCCTTTAACTGCTGTCTGTAAAACTCATTTAAAGTATCCCCGGTTTCCCTGAGCTGTTTTAACGTTGCGTTGTAGCTCTCGACCATTTTTTTTGCCGAGGAAACAATATCCTTTGTACTGCTGCTTTCCTTTGCCCTGTCATAAATGGAGTTCTTATCTGTTGCCACAAGACTAGAAGCATATCCGTTCAGGTTCCCCGAAATATCTTCCAGCTTCGAATAATTCTTTTTCTTTGCGATCGCCGTTGCATCCGCACTGGCATTCACTCCGTTCAGCAGACCGGAAAAAGATGACTTTTTGTTCAGGATATCTAACAGTGTTGTCTGCTGAAATGGAATTCCGCTTTTTGCGGCTGAGTGTGCAAGCATTTGTGTTGTAATTCGCATATTATTGCCTCCCTGTATGTCTTGCCAAAACTGCACCATAACGATGCATTTTGCCTTTCTTTACTCCGTATATCGGTCGGGCATTTTCTGATTTTAGCGAATTGTAACGAACAGGCTCTTTTATGTAATGAAAAATCAGCAGATCTATGTTCCGCTGATTTTTGCTTTTTTCCGCTATTTTGCAGTCCTTTTCATCCTGCGCTTCTCAGATATTTCATATAAGCCGTGACAAAATCGTTATACTTTTGTTTTGCCAGATAAACTTTGTCACCATTTTTCATCTGTATCGTGGTCGCATTATACTTGTACACTTCCCGCAGATTTACCAGAAATCCCCGGTGCGAACGGAAAAAACTCTCTCCCAGCCGCTTCTCCAACACTTCCATTTTCTCATAAAAAGTATAACTGCTCTCCGGCATATTTTTCGTGTGCAGCACAATCTTGCGCGCCTCGTTCTCCGCATACAAAATATTTTTTGCCAGAACTTCCATATAACTGCCATCTGCTTTTATCAACAGGGACATTTCCTCTTTTTCCCGCTCAAGCTGCCACATGGCGCGCTGCATCACTTCCGCAAACTTGTGCTCGTCCACCGGCTTTAACAGATAGTGAAACGCCCCGACATCATAACCTTCAAACACATATTCTTTGAACGCTGTCACAAAAATGATCATCGCATTGGATGTCTCCCGGATTTTCCGGGCTGTCTCCATGCCGTTTAACGTCTGATTTCCATCTTCTCCACGCAGGGAAACATCCAGCAGGATCACATCAAAGGATGTCTGATCTCGTAACAGTGCCTCTCCGCTGCCAAACAGGCGAACCTGTGAATCCGGGATACATTTTTCGGTCAGACTTTTTAAATACTCTCTTATAGGCTGTTCATCATCACATATCGCAATTTTCGGCATTTTCTTCACTCCATACTCTGTATTTATCTTATATCGACCAGCTCATAAGCTTTTCTTATGGAATATGTAATGAAATGTCGTTTTTATGTAACGAATTATTTTCTCCGGTAAAAAAGGCTGACAACGGCTATTCCTGCCACTGCCATCACAACCGTAAACAAAATGCCGTTTACCGTCGGATAAAAACTGAACTCCAGCCATCCTGTCTCCGTCCGCAGCACCGCCACAAGATTTGCCGCAATATGCCCAAAAACTGCCATGGAAAGCTTCCCTGTTTTTTCCAGCACAAACGCAAGAAACAATCCGATCACCGCCGCATACAAAAACTGCACCAGATTGACATGCATGATACCAAAGATAAGTGCTGAACCGATCAATGCCGGTGTCACGCCAAAATAAAGCTTCAGACGCTTGTACACCACACCGCGGAACAGCAATTCTTCTGCGATTGGAATCACAAGGCAGGAACCGAGCAGTTCAAACACGACTGTTCCTGCAAAAAAGGACTCATTTGCCTCCTGAAACCCTTCCGACATCTGCACTAACGGCGTCATTGCAATGATGTTATTCACGGCAATGCCAAATGTCGATGCACCCACAACAGCCAAAACTGCGTCTGTGAGCCATTTTGTATCCAATTTTTCTTTTTCAGTTCCATAGACAACCTGCTCCGCAATTTTATCCTGCTTATAAAAACTCATCGTCGCCGGGATCGTTGCCGCCGAGCAGACAAGCTGCCGCAGCATATAAGTCTGTTGTTCGTCCCCCATGAAAAGTCCCAGCACGAAGTACATAAGGCTCGACACAACATAATAAATGCCAATCGGATAAATGATCTGCCAGAGTTTAAAACCGCCTGTCGTTTTCATGATATCTTCCTTTCTATCACATCTGCTGCAGTGCATCCACAACCTCTGCCATGTTGTCGCAGACACAGTATGCCCCTGCACGCTCTAACAGCTCTCTTTTTCCAAATCCATAGGATACGCCGATACAGCGGATTCCAAACTGATTCGCTCCGGTCACGTCATACTCAGTGTCACCGATCAGGCACATCTGGTCTTTTGTGATCTGCATATGCTCCATCCGTCTGCCAAGCTCCTCTAGTACCTGCTGTTTGGTGCTGATGCTTCCATCTAAAGTGGAACCGACGATCTCATCAAAATACGGTGTCAGGGAAAAATGTTCCAGAATACGTCTGCACGCTGTCTCTGGCTTGGAGGAAGCGAGTGCGATGACACAGCCTACTTCTTTTAACTTGCGGATCGTATCTGCGACACCCTCATATAATTCACACTCGAAAATACCGGTCTTATCAAACCTCTCCCGGTATTTTAATACCGCCTGCCATGCCTTGTCCGCATCAAAGCCGTATTTTTCACGGAAAACAGGATCAAGCGGCGGTCCGATAAAACACAACAGCTTTTTCCGGTCCGGTTCTTCAATTCCAAAACTGCTTAATGCATATTGTACACACTTTGTAATTCCCTCTTCTGAGTTAATGATCGTACCATCCAGATCAAATAAGACTGCTTTTATCATATTACCTCTCTTTCAGCTCTCCAAGTAACTGCGACACTGTTTTTCCCAAAACCGGATGGCGGTAATTCGGGCAAAGTTCTGCCAGCGGTTTTAACACAAAGTCACGATTCTGCATATCAATATGCGGTATGATAAGATCCTCATCCTCGTACACAAGCTTATCATAAAAAATAATGTCAAGATCCAATGTTCTAGGTCCCCAGTGAATGATACGCTCCCGGTTAGCGTGCTGCTCGATCTCATGCAGTTTCTCCAACAGCTCCTGTGGCGATAACAGCGTCTTTAATGCGATCGCCCCGTTAACAAAATCGTCCTGCTCCACTCCGCCGTAAGGCTTTGTCACCAGAAGTTCAGACACTCTGACCTCTTTGATCTCTTTGATCCGGCGCAGTTCGTCGATTCCATTCCCAATATAGGCATTCTTATCCCCAAGATTGGAACCGACTGCAAGATACACCTCATGCCACTGCCGTTTCATCGTCACTGACACATTTTCAAATGGAAGCCCGATCGGAGCATGTGGTTTACATAACTCAATCTCTACTCCTTTTAACACCGGCATAGAAAGAAGCATCGCTTCCGCTAACTGCTCTGCGACGCTCTCAATTAATTTGTATGTATGATCCTGTAGAAAATCTGTGATAAAATGGCTGACTTCGCCATAATTCAAAGAATCCGACAGATTGTCTGTCTTTCCCGCTTTTCTGCAGTCCAAAAAAAGTTTTGCATTCACATAAAAGTCCTGTCCATCCCTTGTTTCCTCCGGAAAAACCCCATGATGTGCAAATACTTTTAAATTCGTTATTTTAATAAAATCTCCTGTCATCCCGGTACTTCCTTTCAGCACTTCTATCTTCCTGTTATCTAAAGCCTGCAAAACTCCTGAAAAAGCAGGTGTTTGGCAATTGCTTATTTTCTGTCCAGGATCGCCTCTGCCATCTGAATTGCCCGGTGATTTTCTTTTACATCATGCACACGGACAAACATACAGCCTGCTTCCACCGCCATGACCGTTGTGACGATCGTTCCCTCCACACGCTCTGCTGCCGGAAGGTCGAGTGTCAATCCGATCACAGACTTCCTTGAGGTGCCAAGCAGCACCGGATATTTTAATTCATTGAACTCTTTCAGGCGGCGGATCACTTCCAGATTATTCTCATAACTTTTTGCAAACCCAACACCCGGGTCTAAGATGATCTTATCGTCCGCAATTTTCGCCGCTTTGGCAAGTACGATTGTCTCCCGCAGATCCTGCTTCACGTCCTCCATAAAATTTCGGTACTCAGTATTGTCCCGGTTATGCATGAGGCAGCACGCCAGCCCTGATTTTGCAATGACTTCTGCCATGTGCGAGTCATATTTCAGTCCCCAGATATCGTTGATCAGATCGGCTCCTGCCTGTGCTGCCGCCTCTGCAACGCGGCTTTTATAAGTATCCACAGAAATCGGAATCTCAAACTCTTTTTTCACCGCCTCAATGACCGGAACCACTCTGTCGATTTCCTCCTCATCGGAAATCTTTGTATATCCCGGTCTTGTGGATTCCCCGCCGATGTCGATCACATCTGCGCCGTCTCCTATCATCTCTTCCGCATGCTTTAATGCCGCATCGATCTGATTGAACTTTCCACCATCGGAAAAAGAGTCCGGTGTCACATTTAAAATTCCCATAATATAAGTATGTCCTGTTGTTGCAAAATCCCTGCTGCCTATTCTCATTTTTCTAACCTTCCTGACCTTTTATCGCAAATAAATGGTTCTATTCTCTCACCAACTCAAAAAACTGTTTCTGCAGCCTCTCGTCCCTGTCAAAAACACCGCGCGTCACAAATGTTACGGTTCTGCTCCCCGGCTTCTTCACACCCCGCATCGTCATGCACATATGCTCTGCCTCCAGCATGACCATTGCTCCCTGCGGCTTTAAATATTCCATCAATGCATCTGCGATCTGTGCCGTCAACTGTTCCTGGATCTGCGGACGCTTTGCATACACTTCCACGGTTCTTGCCAGTTTGCTGAGACCTACGACTTTTCCATCCGGGATATACGCAATGTGTGCTTTTCCGTAAAAAGGCATAAAATGATGCTCACAGGTCGAGTAAAATGTAATATCTTTTTCGAGAACCATCGCATTGTCTTTCACATGAAATGTCTTTGACAGCGGTTCTTCAGCGGTCTGCGTCAGTCCACCAAATATCTCTTCATACATTCTGGCTATGCGGTCAGGGGTATCGAGAAGCCCTTCTCTGTCCGGGTTTTCCCCGATTCCTTCCAGTATTAATTTTACGCCCTCTTGTATTTTCTTTTTGTCCATCTTTTTTCCTTCTTTACCGATACTGAAATGATATGATCCACGCACGATACTGCATTCCTATGTACGCTTTTATCGATCAATCCGACTGCATGATCTGCCTGATCTCTTTGAGATAAGATAAGGAGCCAAATGCAAGGATCACGCCGTCTCTTTTCGTGTGTTCCAGTGCCAGCTGTACTGCCTCTTCCATGGAACTGCATGCCCTGACCTTCGGAAGCGGTTCCATGACTCCTGCTCCCTGTGGACTATTTTCTGCGCCCTGTGCTTTTTCCGGCTTTCCGGCTCTCTCTTTCCACAGGCGAGCCACGATCGCTTCTGCCTCGGACGCAAGTTCTTCCGCTTTCATCGCCCTCGGATTATCCGGCGTCACTGTAAAGGCGGCTCCCGCATAAGGCAGCATTGCCTCCAGCACTTTTTTGTGTTCCTTATCTGCAAGTACACCTATTATATAAGTTATTGGAATGTTTGTAAAATATTTTTCCACAGACGCACTTAATTGAAGTGCCGCATCCTCATTGTGCGCACCGTCTATGATAAACAGCGGCTGTTCTCCTATGACCTCAAACCTGCCCGGCCACACGGTATTTTTGATCCCGTCTATAATGATCCGGTCTGCAATTCCAAGGACCTCCTTTAACACTGTGACCGCCAGACAGCAGTTTTCCACCTGATATGTCCCTGTAAGCCGGGTTGTCACCGTTCCAAGTCCCGGATGATCGAATCTGATCTCTTTTAACGTTTCGGTTTCCACCGTTACCTTGGAAACATCGGCGGTATAAAGCCTTGCGTGCTGTTTTTCCGCCTCTGCTTCTATCGCCACCATTGCCTCTGCTTTTTGCAGGATGGTCACGACCGGACAATCTTTTTTGATAATGCCGGCTTTTGCCTGTGCGATCTCGGTCAGTGTATTTCCAAGAAACTGCATATGATCCATGCTGACAGAAGTAATGACGGAGCACACTGGCTTTTTGATCACATTCGTTGCATCCGTTCTGCCGCCCATTCCAACTTCCAGCAGCACATAATCACATTTTTTCTGATAAAAATACAGAAAAGCCATCGCTGTCTCCACTTCAAAGATCGTCGGCTGTTCCATGCCTTTTTCCACCATGCAGTCACAGGCGCACTTTACCTGTTCCATGATGTCCGCATACTCCTCATGGCTCATGGACTTAAGATTGATCCGCCACACTTCCATGGGATCAAACACCGCCGGGGAAGTATATCTGCCTACCCGGTATCCGGCTTCTATGAGTACCCGCTCTAAATAAGCTCCGGTAGAACCTTTTCCATTCGTTCCCGCAATGTGGATGATCTTAAGCTGCTCCTGTATATCTCCAAGCTCGTGCATTAGATTTTCAATACTATCAAGCCCTAATATGCTTCCCGATCTGCTGACATTTACGGCATACGCTCTTGCCTGCTCGTAATTCATTTTCCCACCTTACTTCTTTTGGTTTTATTTAACGCTTCGTTCCCTTGGTGTCACGATTTCCAACACGAAGTCTGTTTAAGACAACCTCTTTTCCCTTTACTTCAACGGTCTGCTCGCTCTCGCCGTCTAACACATAAATGTTACTCAATGCATCTCCTGCATTCAGTTTCATGCCGCGCACTCCGACCGCTCCCTTTTTCTTTTCCGGGATTGTGGAAGCCTCAATCCGCAAAAACATTTCTTTCTCAGACTGCATGACAACCGTCTCCTCACCTGTCATGGCGTGCACGATCAGAAGTTCATCATCCTCATTTAACTTCGTTGCGGCTGTCGTTCTCTTTGCCACGTCAAATTCACTTCCGTCAACCATCTTAAGCATGGCTGTTTTGGTTCCAAATAATAATCTGGAGTGAATGATCGCACCGAGGTTGATAATGTATATAAAGTTTTCCTCACTACTATTGTAGTTACTTAGATTGTCGATTGGAATTCCCTTATCTCGGAACTTTCCATATGGAAGATCAAGCACTTTCAACAGATGCATCTGTCCTTTGTTTGTAAAAATACAGATTTTATCCGTGTTCTTACAGGTTAAGATGTAACGGTTTTCCGTATCCGCTGCCTCTTTATTTCTCTCATAGACACTGACATCCACCGTTTTTGCATAGCCAAAGCGATCCATGAGGAATACCACATCCATCTCCTCAATCCTCTTCTCTTCCACAACCGCTTCCTCAAGATTGTCGATCAGAGTTTTTCTCGGAACCGCATACTGTTTCTTATAAGACTGAAGTTCTTTGATCAGCACTTTCGCCATGGTGGCACGGTTTTCCAAAATGTCCTCATACTCGGCAATATGCTTTAACGTATCCTCATGGTCTTTCATCAATGCCTCGATTTCTAAACCGATCAGCTTCTGTAAACGCATCTCCAGGATTGCCGTGGTCTGACGCTCTGTAAAACGGAGCTCTGATGCCATTTTTTCTGACTGCGCCGATTTAAAGGTGATATTGTCCGTCACACCATCGGTCAGACATGCTCTTGCATCTTTTACATTCTTACTTCCGCGAAGGATTTCAATAATAAGGTCAATGACATCACACGCCTTGATCAATCCTTCCTGTATTTCTTTTTTGTCTAATTCTTTTTTCAGTAATGTCTGATATTTTCTTGTGGCAAGCTCATACTGGAACTTCACATGATGACGGATGATTGGCACAAGTCCCAGCGTCTCAGGCCGTCCCTCCGCAACTGCCAGCATATTCACACCAAACGTGTCCTCTAACTTTGTCTTTTTATACAGCAGATTGATGAGATTCTGCGTATCGGCTCCTTTTCGAAGCTCTAACACAATACGGATTCCCTCTTTGGAGGACTGGTTTGTGATATCCACGATATCATTTGTTTTCTTGGTCTCCACGAGACTGTATACATCATTCAAAAATTTTCCGATGTTCGCACCGATCATCGTATATGGGATCTCAGTGATAACAATGCGCTCTTTTCCACCTTTGACCTGCTCCACTTCCACTTTTCCACGGATTTTGATCTTACCCATACCAGTGGAATAGATCTGGATCAGATCGTCCTTATTGGCAATAATTCCTCCTGTCGGGAAATCAGGCCCCGGAATATATTCCATCATCTGCTCGGTATTGATATCCGGATTCTTAATGTATGCGATCACGCCGTCGATCACTTCGCCCAGATTGTGCGGTGGTGTGCTTGTCACCATACCGACCGCAATACCATCGGAACCGTTCACCAAGAGATTCGGGATCTTGACCGGCAAAACTTCCGGCTCTTTCTCTGTCTCATCAAAGTTTGGCACAAAATCCACGACATCCTTATCCAGATCCGATAAAAATGCCTCCTGTGTGATTTTCTGCAGCCGCGCCTCCGTGTAACGCATTGCAGCCGCGCCATCGCCCTCGATGGAACCAAAGTTACCATGTCCATCTACAAGCGGCAGCCCTTTCTTAAATTCCTGTGCCATGACAACAAGTGCATCATAAATAGAACTGTCGCCATGTGGATGATATTTACCCATGGTATCGCCGACAATACGCGCACATTTACGGTACGGCTTGTCATACCGGATTCCCAGTTCGTACATATCATATAAAGTTCTTCGCTGCACCGGTTTTAAGCCATCGCGGACATCCGGCAAAGCTCTTGCGATAATAACACTCATCGCATAATCTATATAAGATTTCTGCATCAGTTCCGAATACTCGGTACGGATTATCTGTTCTTCCTGCTGCATCATATATCCTCTCTATCTGTTATTCTACCGATCATTGCAAAATGTTTGTCATCTGCTTTATGATTTTTCAATGATCTGCTGCCATTTTTACCATCTGCACTATACGTCGAGTTCTGCGTCATGCGCATGTTCATAAATAAATGTCTTTCTCGGCGGAACATCATTTCCCATCAGAAGCTCTGTGATATCAGACGCCATGCGGCCGTCCTCGATCTCAATCCGCTTTAACATTCTGGTAGCCGGATTTAACGTAGTCTCCCACAGCTGCTCCGCGTCCATCTCACCAAGACCTTTGTAGCGCTGTAAGGTAAAGTTACTTCCCTTATGTGCCTTTCTGTATTTTTCCAGAGCCGCATCATCGTAAAGATACTCTTCCTCACCCTTACCCGGAATGACTTTGTAAAGCGGCGGCATTGCCACATAAACATGTCCCTCATAAATAAGTTCCGGCATAAAACGGTAAAACAGTGTCAGAAGCAGTGTTGAGATATGTGCTCCGTCCACGTCGGCATCCGCCATGATGATGATCTTGTCATAGCGGAGTTTTGTGATATCAAAATCATTTCCATACCCCTCGGAAAAACCACATCCAAACGCATTGATCATCGTCTTGATCTCCGCATTGGCCAACACCTTGTCAATACTTGCTTTTTCCACGTTTAAGATTTTCCCCCTGATCGGCAGGATTGCCTGATAGTTTCTGTCCCGCGCTGTCTTTGCGGAACCTCCGGCGGAATCTCCCTCGACGATGAAGATTTCACAGATGGAAGCGTCCCTGCTCTCACAATTTGCAAGCTTTCCATTGGAATCAAACGAAAACTTCTGCTTGGTGAGCAGATTGGTCTTGGCGCGCTCCTCGGTCTTACGGATCTTTGCCGCTTTTTCCGCGCAGGAGATGACCGTTTTCAATGTCTCTAAGTTTTTATCAAAAAATAACTGAATCTCATCGCCGGTCACTTTTGCAGTGGCTTTCGCCGCATCCTGATTATCTAATTTCGTCTTTGTCTGTCCCTCAAATCTTGGATCAGGATGTTTGATGGAAACAACTGCCGTCATTCCGTTTCGGACATCCGCTCCGGTGAAGTTCACATCTTTTTCTTTTAAAATACCAAGTTCTCTCGCATAAGAATTAATGACGGTTGTAAATACGGTTTTAAATCCCGTGATATGTGTACCACCCTCGGCATTAAAAATATTATTACAGAATCCCAGGATATTCTCATGAAATTCATTCGTGTACTGGAATGCAGCTTCCACGGTAATGCCTTCAGATTCTCCTTTAAAGTAGACGACATCATGAAGCACTTCCGTATTTTTATTCAAATCCTTTACAAAACCACGGATTCCATCTTCCTCATGATATACGATATGTTCGACTTCCTCGCCACGGCGGTCCTCATAAATGATCGTAAGTTTCGGATTCAGATATGCCGTCTCATGCATACGGCTTTTGATCTCATCCTCTTTGAATCTCGTCTTTTCAAAAATTTCCGGATCTGGAAGAAAGTTTACTTTGGTTCCGGTCTTTTTTGTCTTGCCAATCTTAGGAAGCAATCCATTCTCCAATTCCACAACCGGAACGCCTCTCTCATAGCGGTCGTGATGAATATACCCCTCTCTGCTGATCTCCACATCCATATAAACAGACAATGCATTGACAACGGAAGAACCTACTCCGTGAAGCCCTCCACTCGTCTTATATGCGGAATCATCAAACTTACCGCCGGCGTGTAAGGTTGTGTATACAAGACGTGCTGCCGAAACACCTTTGGCGTGCATTCCGACCGGAACGCCTCGTCCATTATCTTCTACCGTACAGGAACCATTCTTCTCCAATGTGACATGGATCGTATCACATGCCCCTGCCAGATGCTCATCCACAGAGTTGTCTACGATCTCATAGATCAGGTGGTTCAATCCCTTTCTGGAAACACTTCCGATATACATTCCCGGTCTTTTCCGAACAGCCTCTAACCCTTCTAAAACCGATATGCTGTGCTCATCATAACCTGCCATTTCTTACCTCACTTCATTCATTTTCCTGCGCTCTGTCACAAGCTTGCAGATTCATTTCATAATATTCTTTCAAATCTGCCCTACTCTTCTACCTTCTGCTGGTTCATATGTGCAATGACCATCATCGCAATCTTAAAGGTCATTGCATCATCAAACTTACGGATATCTAATCCGATTGCCTTCTCTAAACGTTCCAGACGATATACTAATGTATTCCGGTGCACATATAACTGTCTGGCGGTCTCTGAGATATTCAGATTATTTTCAAAAAACTTCTGGATGGTTGTATTGATCTCTTCATTAAATATATCCGGCACTTCATCCCCGAACACTTCATGAATAAACATCTCGCATAAGCTCATCGGAAGCTGATAGATCAGACGCCCAATTCCAAGCAGGCTGTATGCAATCGTCTCACGCTCTGCATAAAAAATCCTGCCGACTTCTAACGCCATCTTGGCTTCCTGATAGGATTTGGCAATATCCTGCAGATTATTCACACGGTTTCCATAGCCCACGCGCACTTTCACCATCGCCTCAGTGTGCATATTATCCACGATCATGCTTGCCAATGTCTGCAGTTCTTCATCTTCTTTCATGTCCCTGGTATCTTTGATCAGGACAATGCTCTGCTCGTCCACTTCTGTCACATAGTCTCTGGTCCTGGTCACGAACAGATTCTTGACTGTCTCCATCGCGGTTGCATCTTTCTTGCCGTCAATCTCAATCACGAAAACAACACGTTCTGCCTGTTCAATATGCAGCTTCTGAGCCTTATTGTACATGTCCACCACGAGCATATTTCCAAGCAGGATATTCTGCATAAAATTATTACGGTCAAACTGCTCCATATAAGCGGCTGCAAGATTCCTTATCTGGCAGACTGCCAACCGTCCTACCATATAAGCATCTTCTGCGGATGACTTTGTCAAAAGAATATATTCCACTTCACCCTCTACCATTACTTTAAAGAAATGACAACCGGACAACATCTGGCTCTCTGCCATCGATGTTGCAAATGAAGTTACCGCTTCTTCCATATCTCCTTCCGGTTCAAAAGTAGCCGCAACCTGTTTTCCTTTCTCTGAATATAATGCCAGATCAATCTTGGAAATCTCCTTAATCTCGTCTAAAGCAGTCTGTATCTTATGGTTTGATATCATACGCCCCATTCCTTTCGTTATTTATTATATAGAACACATGTTTGTTTTGCAATTATTTTTTGCAGAAAAAACCGGGTACAAATGATGCACCCGGTTCTACTGAGTTTATTTAATTTTACCGAATTAGTTGGTAATTGTCAATTCAGTTTCTTTATCGAAGCAGTGAATCTTCTCTGGATCGATTGCTAATGTGATATGATCACCCATACGAGCTGTTGTTCTGGAATCAACTTTTGCTGTCATAGCTGTTCCAGCTACGTTGAAGTATAATAATACTTCAGAACCTAATAACTCGTATCCAGTTACGTCTGTCTCGAATACTGCATCTTTGTGAGCTTCGATCTCAATCTGGGAATCTCCGATATCTTCTGGTCTGATACCCATAACAACTGTCTTTCCGTTGTATCCGCCATCGATTAATTTCTTAGCTTTTGCTGGAGGAAGAACAACAGATGTTTTCTCAAAGTTAAGAGTTACTCTCTCGCCTTCTACTTTACATACAGCATCGATAAAGTTCATCTGTGGGGATCCAATGAATCCTGCTACGAATAAGTTGTTCGGCTCATTGTATAATTTCTGTGGAGAATCAACCTGCATGATAACACCATCTTTTAATACAACGATTCTGGTACCTAATGTCATAGCCTCTGTCTGATCATGTGTTACATAGATGATAGTAGCTTTCAATCTGTTATGTAAGGAAGCGATCTCAGAACGCATCTGTACACGTAATTTTGCATCCAAGTTTGAAAGAGGTTCGTCCATAAGGAATACCTTAGGATTACGAACGATAGCACGTCCCATAGCAACACGCTGTCTCTGTCCACCGGATAAAGCCTTTGGTTTACGGTCTAATAATTTCTCAAGGTCAAGGATCTTAGCAGCTTCTTCTACTTTTTTCTTGATTTCATCCTTAGGAACTTTTCTTAATTTTAATCCGAATGCCATATTGTCAAATACGGTCATATGTGGATATAATGCGTAGTTCTGGAATACCATTGCGATATCTCTGTCTTTTGGCTCTACGTCGTTTACAACTCTTCCATCAATTTTTAATTCACCGGAAGAAATCTCTTCAAGACCTGCGATCATACGAAGTGTAGTAGATTTACCACATCCGGATGGTCCTACGAAGATGATGAACTCCTGATCTTCTACTTCAAGGTTGAAATCCTTAACAGCTTCAAAACCGTTAGGATAAACTTTACATACATTTGTTAATGATAAACTTGCCATTGGTGTAAATACCTCCTGATAAATTGTTCGTTTCTTGATATATTTACTATACAAAAAAACAGCCAAAAACGCCATATGTTACCTACACAAAGAATCTGTCGATTTCTTGTAGGAACTCACAGTGATTTTGACTGTTTTTTGATCTCTTCGTCAGATTGCACTGATATTTCATCTTTTTCCGTCAAATTGACGAAGCAACCTGCCTGTATCTTTTATTCCATACATTCATTTCTGATCATAACTTAGAATAACCGAATCCATTGACCACGGCATCCAGCTTGATTCCTTTTTTACAGAATGGACAGTCATCTGCGGAATAAGCCGCATATCCCGGAAGATCCTCTGCATGGAACACCGCGTGTACCTGAAAACCGTCCATCTCATTTACAGTGCTGAACACAGATGCCACTGCCTCGGTCACGCCGCCATAGTAACGGATTCCCTCGAGACTTCTGTGGATTGTCTTTCCGGTTGTTGTAGATGCAGATAATAAGATCACATGTTTTCCCGCAATACTTGGTTTGATATTATCACGGAACAAGAGCTGGTTATTGCTGTTCATCTCCGGTGATACCACGTATATCGTCTCGTGGCGGTTTGTGGATGCCATATCTCCTTTTTCAAACTCTTCCGCTAAAAATGCACCGATCACTTCCGTACCGTCCATACATACAATCGTATCCACATAGGGAACTCTGCCGATCTTCTGATACAGCACGCGGGCAACCTCTTTTGCTTCCCGGATTCTTGTCTTCAGGCTTGTGATATCAATGTAGTAATTGATATGGGAATGACTGGTTGCAAAATGTCCCGGAATTGCATGAATCGCAACCATATTGCTCTCTTTTGAATAAAACTTTACCATTCTGCTTTCCATAATAAAATACCTCCTTAACCCCACTATTCCGGCATTTGCCGGATATTACCTTCTTCCGGTAGAACCAAATCCGCCCTCGCCGCGCTCTGTCTCATTGAGTTCTTCCACTTCCGCAAACTCAACAGAGAGATACGGCATTACGACCATCTGTGCAATGCGCTCTTTTCCGGCGATCACACGCTCCTCATCCGTATCATTATGTAAGGCGATCATAAATTCTCCCCGGTAGTCAGAATCCACTACTCCGACACAATTTGCCGGGCGCAGTCCCTGCTTGGAGGCAAGACCGCTTCTTGCAAAAATCGCACCGAAATATCCTTCCGGTATTTCCATCGCAAGTCCTGTGCCGACCATCACTGTTTTGTGTGGTGGAATCACAGTATCCTCAGAACTTTTTGCATACAGATCATAGCCTGCCGCCTGACTGCTTCCCCTTGTCGGGAGTACTGCATCCGCATCAAGTTTTTTTATATTGATCTTCATTTATATTCTCCATTCTAGCACAATCTGTCAGATATATTTTTTAATTAAATCTTAATTCTTCCGTACGTTTTTCCCTGCAAATTATAAGGAACTCCTGCATTCTTAATCTTCCCAGCCAAGATTGCCATGTTCCATTTTCTTATCGCGGAGCATCAGGTCATTGACCGCCTCTTTTGCCGGTTTGTCCTCAAATAATACTTTGTTGACTTCCTCGATGATCGGCATATCCACACCGTATTTTTTTGCAAGGGCGATCGCTGCTTTCGCAGAGTAGACACCTTCTACGACCATTTTCACTTCGTCCATCGCCTGCTGCATGGTGTAACCCTGTCCGATCAGCATTCCGGCTTTGCGGTTACGGCTGTGTTTACTCTCACAGGTCACGATCAGATCACCGATTCCGGTAAGTCCGTTTAACGTCTCCTGTTTTGCGCCCATCGTCACGGCGAGCTTGTTCATCTCAAACATTCCTCTGGTGATGAGTGCCGCTTTCGTGTTATCCCCATATCCCAGACCGTCTGCCATTCCGGCTGCAAGCGCGATCACGTTCTTTAACGAACCGCCAAGTTCCATGCCAAGCACATCCGGGCTTGTATACACACGGAAAACGTTGTTCATGAAAATGTCCTGGATTTCCTCTGCAACAGCACGTTTTTTTGCTCCTGCTACAACTGTAGTTGGAAGTCCGATTCCAACTTCTTCCGCATGGCTTGGTCCACACATCACTGCAACCTCTGCCTGCGGGATCTCCTGCTCCACAATGTCGGTAAGCGGCATCAGTGTCTCTTCCTCAATTCCCTTAGCCACGCACACGATGATCTGTCCCTCTTTCACAAAAGGCGCCATGCTCTTCGCTGTGCTTCTTGTAAATACAGACGGCACTGCAAGGATCAGGTATGCTTTACCTGAAACCGCAGATTCCAGATCCGTTGTAAATTCCATATCTTCCGGCAGTTTTACCCCCGGAAGTTTCTGTATATGCTCATGTTTTTCCTTCAGCATGGTAATCTCATCTTCCACGATCGACCACACTGTCACTTTATTTCCATTGGTATGCAGTACTTTTGCAAGGGCGATTCCCCAGCTTCCTGCTCCGATGATTGCAACATCTGCCATTCTCTTTATCTCCAAATTCCAAAAAAATTATTTCTGCTCCTGCTTTTTCGCACCGAATTTATTCTCTGTGCCATTTGCAAGACGTCTGATATTTGCACGGTGCTGCCATACCCCTAAAATGGTAAAACAGGCTGTCACTATATAAAATTCCGCACGGATCCCCATTGGAACTGTGATAATCCCAAGCTGTCCGTAAATGACCACCTGGACGAAAACACTGATCAGTCCGATGATCGAGCCAAGGGAAACATACTTTGTCACTGCGCTGATGACCACGAACAGTCCCATACTGATTGGCGCAACGATCGGAAATACTGCAAGCACCATTCCACCGGTACATGCAACTCCTTTTCCGCCTTTGAACTTCAGATAAAACGGAAAATTGTGTCCGAGCACCGCTCCAAAGCCTGCATACAGTTCCAGAAGAATGATGTCTTCTGTATATGTTCTTCCAAAGATCAGTTTAACAGCTAACACTGCCGCTACTGTTTTTAAAATATCACCAAGGCAGGTCACAAGTCCTGCCTTCCAGCCAAAGGTTCTTAAGGTGTTTGTCGCACCGGAATTGCCGCTTCCTTTTGTGCGGATATCCACACCTTTCTTTTTTCCATAAAAATAACCTGTTTCAAATAATCCGCAGGCGTAGCCGATCGCTACTGCAATTATCCTGGCGATGATCATTTTTCATTTTCCTTTCTCTCTCTGATAATAAATCGAAGTGCAGTTCCCCGGAATCCGAAGGTATCACGGATACGGTTCTCCAGATATCTTGTGTAGGAGAAATGCATCAGCTGTTTATCATTTACAAAGATCACAAAGGTTGGCGGTTTTACAGAAACCTGCGTGGTGTAATAGATACGCAGTCTCTTTCCCTTATCAGATGGCGGCTGCTGCATCGCAACTGCCTCGGTAACAATTTCATTCAATACACCGGTTGCCACACGCATACTGTTATTCTCAATTACGACATCGATCGTTTCAAAAATCTTATTGAGACGCTGTCCTGATTTTGCAGAGATGAAAATAATCTCCGCATACGGCATAAAGCTTAAGATGTCACGGATTTTCTCGGTATGGCGGTAGATGGTCTTATCATCTTTTTCGATCGCATCCCATTTATTGACTGCGATGATGATTCCCTTTCCACGGTCATGTGCGATCCCTGCGATCTTGGCATCCTGCTCGGTCACGCCCTCAGTAGCATCGATCACGATAATGCAGACATCTGCACGCTCCACAGCCGTGACTGCACGGATAATACTATAGCGCTCGATTTCTTCCTTGATCTTATTCTTACGTCTCAATCCTGCGGTATCGATAAACACATATTCTTTTCCATTGTACTTAATGTCGGTATCGATCGCATCTCTGGTCGTGCCTGCGATATCCGATACAATGACACGATCCTCCTGCGCCAGTTTGTTGATGAGGGATGATTTTCCAACATTCGGTTTTCCGATAATGGCGATCTTCGGACGGTCGTCCTCCTCGTCATTCTTCTTATATTCCGGAAAATACTTTACCACTTCATCCAACATATCTCCAAGTCCCAACATGGAAGCTGCCGAAACCGGGAATGGATCTCCGATTCCAAGATTATAGAACTCATAGACATCTGCCATATACTTTTCAAAGCTGTCCACTTTATTGACAACCAACACGACCGGTTTGCCGGAACGGCGCAGCATATCTGCAACTTTGGAATCCGAATCCTGCAATCCCTGTCTGACATCGACAATAAACATGATCACGTCTGCAGTTGCGATCGCGATCTCTGCCTGCTCTCTCATCTGTGATAAAATAATATCGTTACTGTCCGGTTCAATACCTCCGGTATCGATCATGGTAAAATTGTGATCTAACCATGACACCTCCGCATAAATACGGTCTCTTGTAACGCCCGGTGTATCTTTTACAATTGAAATACGCTCACCTGCAAGTGCATTAAATAACGTAGACTTTCCTACATTCGGGCGTCCAACAATCGCTACGACTGGTTTACTCATTTAAAAAACTCCTTTTCTCATGTATCACGGAAAGAACTGGGATCTCCACTACTTTCCTGTTATAACCTTAAATGGCTTTCTACCGTTACGCTAAAAATAACAATAACAGTTTACAATAAAAAAGATGGAATAACAATATTTATTCCATCTTTTTTCTGAACTATGCGTTTTGTCTAGGAAATGTGCGGTATTCCTTTTTCCCTTACTGCCGTAACCGGATTCATCAGTGCGTCATACTCATCATAAGTCATAAGTTTTCGCTCACTGTTCAAAATCCCAAGTTTTTTCAATGTCTCAATAATGTTTGTGCATTTGCTTCCGAACTCAACATAGGCACTGTCACTGTTTGGGAAATAAGCTTCTGCCTCTTCTGCAGTCTTCTCCCCTGTCAGCACCGCTTCTGTCACATCAACCCCATCCACACTGTAAGAACTGTAATTCCAGATGATACCGTCCGGATTATAAAAACTGATATCCAGATTGTTAAAATAACGATCCCTGTACGTGTTATCCTCATCACCGGCACGGAGCGAATAAAGTTGATAATCCGTCATGTTTCCCGCTTCCACATCTTTCTGCACCGCCTCCATGACAGCGTCAAGTTCTTCCTGTGTAAAACGGTAATCCTCTGTTCTGCCGTTCTCATCTACAAATGAGATGCTGCCGGCATAATACTCATTCGTCTTATAGTAATTGCCAAACATGTTCTGCATCATCTTATCCGGATCACTCTCTAACGCAGTCACTTTTGCAACGATAGAATCTTTGTCCGCAGCCGCATCCTGCCCAACCGGAACTGTATAACTTCTCCGCAGCTTCTTACCATCCTTCAGGGTATATGTGATTGAGAGATAATATTGGGTCTCTGCGCTCAGGCACTCTTCTTTCTGTGCCAGGATCTCTTTCTGGAGATCTATGATCTTCTGAATATCATCCGGTTCGGTATAGCGGAGCGTGTAGTCCAGATTGAGCGATACCACCTTAACCTCTGAAACATCCGGTAGTTTTCCTTCGATCCGGAATAGATCCAGTTTCAGTGCACCCAGAAATGCTGCCAGAACAACCGTTAAGACTGCCCATTCCCCAACTCTCTTTTTGTGGAACACACGGAAATTTTTCTCAATAAGCATCTCCGCCACAAAAAAACCAATCGCACCAAAGATCAGGGTGCCTGCTGCAAGTATCCAAAAATGTACCTTTGCCGAAGAAAAACTGTTTCCGATCGTGTCAGCAACGGCAGTTCCTCCAAGCAGACCGGCGCAGACAGCCACGCCCCAGCGGAACACCGGCTTGATTCCCCGCATGCTGATAAGGTCACCTGCAGTCTCCAATTTTCTCCATTTATACAACTGATAGGCTGCGATCAGGAATACCACACCTGCCACTGCATAAATCCCGAGCAGATATGCCCCCTTAAATTCGATTCCAACCGTCACATACTCACTGTTTTCTACTGACTGTATCCGCAGATTGTTTGTCAGATAATAAATAGGAGACAAAATACAGGATTTTCCCGGATTCCAATTGTTTGACACCCCAAAGCAGACACTCTCTATCACCATGTTGATCAGATACCAGCATCCTACATACAGATAATTGACTACGACATAATACACCGGAAATGCCAGGAGCTGTCCGGTAAACATCGCCACAAATGCGCCGAGCGCCAGTGCAAAAAACGTCATTGCGGCTTCTGCACCAAACCAGTATAAAATGTACTGGATATTGGTGATATGTGCACCAATGCAGACGAACACCGTGATAATAAAGGTCAGGATCTGCGGAACGATCATAAATGCAAACGCAGATATGATATTCGTTACAAACAACTCCCGTCTGTCCACCGGAAGTGAATGGATCATATTCGTATTCTTTGCAGAATACAGATAGGAAAACACTGCCATGATCATCACTGCTGCAAATGCAAATGTGATCACCGGATTCATGGCCACCCGCATAGCGCCGTTGATCGCACAGGACTGTCTCTGGATCTGGCTGTAACTGTCATCCTGCAGATAATACTGCATGTCAAACCACAGTCCGACCGGAAGCGAAACGATCAGATAACAACTGTACAATGCCCATAAAGGCCAAAAATGTGTCATATTTTTTTTGAAAATTGTTTTGTTAAAGCAGAATGTCTTTGACTTCATAATCCACACCTCCCAATTCATAAATAAAGATTTCCTCCAGTGTCAATGGAAGTACATCAACAATGGTAGGATTTTCTGTCAGAAGAACTTTCTCTGCCTCCTTCGGATCACCTTTTACGATCAGGGTATAGACACGCCCTGTGTTTGCCATATGCAGCACCTCAAAATCATCCGGCAATTTTGGCACACCATTCTGACATGCCACCTGAATCTTTGAAATATTTCCCTGAAGGTCACTCAAAGACCGCTCGATCATAATCTTTCCATGGTGCATGATCCCCACATGGTCACAGGTATCCTCAAGTTCCCTCAGGTTATGGGAGGACACTAAAACTGTCATTTTCCGCTCTGCCACTTCCGCCATTAAGATACTCCAGATCTGTCTGCGCATCACAGGATCAAGTCCGTCCACCGGTTCGTCTAAGATCAGCAGATCCGGTTTGCAGCAGATTGCAAGCCAGAACGCTACCTGTTTCTGCATGCCCTTCGACAGCCGTCTGATAGTGCGTTTCACATCGATCGTCGGGAAAAATTCCTGCATTTTATAAAAAAGCTTACTGTCAAACTGTGGATAGATACCTTCATAAAAGCGTTTCATCTCCATCGTATCTGCCTGCATAAAATAAAACAGTTCATCCGGGATATAAGCCATCCTCTGCTTGATATTCCGGTTTTCAAATACCGGTTCACCATCGATCAGGATCTCTCCCTCATCTGCCTTATAAACTCCGGTAAGATGGCGGATCAACGTAGACTTTCCTGCTCCGTTTGGTCCAACCAGTCCATAAATATCACCTTTTCCCACATGCATATCCACGCCGTTCAACGCCTGAAAATCATCAAACTTTTTCTTTAAATTATGAACCTGGATCATTGTGCCTCTCCCCCTTTAGCCAATTGTTCAATACGTGTTTTCAAACTGTCCTCATCCGTCGCCAAAAACAACAGTTCCGTTACCACTTCATCAAATTCCTTCATCAGTTCTTCATTTCTGACGCCCAACACTTCTTTCCGTTCAGCAACAAATGTTCCTTTTCCGGCAACGGTATAGACATATCCCTCTGCCTCAAGTTCCCGGTATGCCTTCTGGATGGTATTTGGATTGATGGCAAGCTTCGAAGCCATTTCCCGCACGGAGGGCAGCTTTTCATTTGCAATAAGGGAATTCGTGATAACCAGCTTTCTCAGACCACCTTTGATCTGTTCATAAATTGGTTTTGCATCCCTGTAATTTAACTGAATCAAATAACAAACCTCCCATCTGCATTAGCTGTATGATGTGTACTATCATTCTTCATACAGTTAATATAGCACGGGAGGTCTTCTATTACAATGAAGATAATCCTAGGATATTATTAAGAAATCTTTAATATGCCATTCTTTTCAAAAGCAGCATCGTTTCTGCTATCCGAGATAAGCCTTCAGAAGCTCAAACGTATTCTTTACTCCATCCACATGGCTTCTCTCATAACCGTGAGATGCATACACACCCGAACCGATCAGTCCATGGCGCACATCATATCCGGCGGTCAGTGCAACATCTGCATCTGAACCATAGTATGGATAGACATCCACTGCAAAATCAATGCCATTCTCTTTCGCTGCCTTCACAAGACCGTTTACCACATCATAGTGATATGGTCCGTGGCTGTCCTTCGCACAGATCGATACCTGTGTCTCATCACAGGCAAGTCCGTCACCGACACATCCCATATCCACAGAGATCACTTCTGTCACGCCATCCGGGACAGAGGCAGCACCACCGTGTCCTACTTCCTCAAATACAGTGATGTGCTGGTAGATCATACGGTCCGGTGTCACATTTTCCTCTTTTAAATATTTTGCATAGCCTAATAAAATTCCAACACTTAATTTGTCATCTAAGAACCGGCTCTTAATGTAACCAGATGCTGTCACCGTAGTTCTCGGATCAAAGCAGACAAAATCACCTGTCATAATGCCGAGCTTCTCCACATCCTCTTTTGATTTTACTTTTTCATCCAGAACAACTTCCACGGAATCATAGCTTCTCTTCGTATCGTTATATTCTCCGTTTACATGAATGGAAGCGTTGATCAGCTGTAATGTTCCGTCGTATTTTCCGTTAAATCTGGTGACAACTTTACAGTTTTCTCCCTCTGCATTGTTTGCATTCATGCCACCGACCGCTGTAACACGGAGTCTTCCGTTGGCTTTGATCTCTGCCACCATGGCACCTAACGTATCAATATGCGCCTCTAAAAGAACGGCGTTCTCTTTGTCCCTGCCGCCGATCGGTACGAGCACACCGCCTTTTACCGTAAGTTTTGGCTCATATCCAAGCTTTTTGTATTCTCCCATGACATAGTCTGCCACCTCTTTTGTGTAGCCGGATGGACTGTCGATTGCGAGGATATTCTTTGTCTCTTCTACCATATAATCTACATAATTTTTACTCATATCTTTTGCTCCTTTTTTTATTTCAAACATTTAGGCAATTGCGAAACTCATCCTACTCTTCTTTCAATTGTTCAAAATCAACAAAAACATTCAAGACACGCTCTCGCTATGTGTCACTCGCAACGGTACTAAGAAGCCAAGTACAACTTACAGTTGCACCTGCCTTCTAAGAACCGGCGGTTCCCCAATGTCTTTCATGTCTTTTGTTAATTTTTCACAATTCAATTTAGATTTTCATGAGTTTCGCAGTTATCTTATTTTAAACATAAAAATGCCCCGAGGTTTCCGCGCTTACCATGGCTTGCGCGGTGGGAAAAAAGTAAGTCAGGATTGCAGCACGTGCAAATGTCCGTGATTTCCAAATGTTCCGGCAGGACACCTGCATCAAGCAGTACAATTTCGTTTGCCTTCCAGAGATCGAGCTGATATTTTCCATTTTCTTTTGCAAGAAGGATTTCACGCTCATGCCCTGCAAATGCCTGCTCAAACTCCATCGCAACATCCCCGCTCACTTCATAGCAGTCCTGACAGATGGACGGACCGATTGCACAGCACAGTTCCTCCGGTCTGCTTCCATATTCCCTCCCCATCGCCTCGATGGTCGCTTTTCCCATGCGGTTTACCGTTCCACGCCATCCGGAATGACTTAACCCGATGGCTCGGTGCACCGGATCGACAAAATACAATGGAACACAGTCCGCATAGAACGTTGATAACACTAAGCCTGGCACATCTGTGATCAATCCATCTATATCATGAAACTCCCGTTCCCTGGTAAGACCATTTCCCGCATCTTCTGCCATGACTTTCCTGACATTGGTCGTATGTGTCTGATCTGTAAAAACAAATTTATCATAATCCACCTTGAGCGCAGATGCAAGTCTCCTGTAATTTTCCCGGACTGCCTCCTCTTCATCTCCTCTTGTAAAACTCAGATTCATGGTGGAAAAAATCCCCTCACTCACGCCGCCAAGTCTTGTGGTAAAACCTTCTTTTACAATTCCTGTTTTCTCCAATAAAGGAAAATGTAAGAGCGGCACTTCCACGCCCGCCCCAAGTTGATGTGCAACCTCCGTTGGCACACCTGTATTGTTTTTCCGTTTCCAGCTTTTATGTTCCATATCACTTACAATTCTCCTGATTTTGTCATGTTCAAAAGTCAAACATAAGAGCCCATTCTTACATACTGTCAAAATCCCTGATAGTCAAATGCATTCTGAATGACCTTTATCTGTTTGTCCAAAATTGCTGCCACATCAAACCTGCAAGGTGTATATGTTCCATAACCATGTGTCAGGCAATAATACGAAGCTACTTTGGAAATCGTTCTCTGTTTTGCAGCAGTCACCGCCTCAAGTGGATTTCCAGCTGCGTTGTCCGCACGGTATTTTACTTCCACAAACACCATGTATCCACCCTGTCTTGCCACGATATCGATCTCTCCAATACGACATCTGTAATTATATTCTAAAATCTCATACCCCTGCTGCTCCAAATACGCGCCTGCCAGCTTCTCATAGGCAGTCCCCACACTTCTCTTATTGATAAAATCCTCTTTTCTACAGCAACACCCTTTTCCTGTCTGCTGTCCCTCATTCTATTCACTTATTGCAACACACTATTTTTATTATGCCATTCATCTGCTGCTCCTTCGCTTTATTTATGATAGCATATCTGCCTGCTGCAATTTCGCCTTCATCTTATCCATGTCATCCACAAACACAAGAATTTCTGCCACTACTTCATAAAGTTCCGGCGGAATCGCATCCCCAATCTCTAATTTCGACAGTGTTTCCGCCAGCTTATTATCTTTATAGAATGGAACATCATTTTCTTTTGCCTTTGCAATGATCTTTTCCGCCACTTCGCCCTTGCCGCTGGCAAGGATCTTCGGTGCTTTATCTCCCGGCTCATATGCTACTGCTACCGCTGTTTTTACCTTTTTCTTTTCATTATCCCATGCCATATCCGCTCACCACCTCTGTTTTGTATCTGATATACTAGGCTCTCACATCAAACGAATACCGATGCAGTGTCCCCGTCTGTGGCATGTCTTTCCGCAGGAAATCATCCCCAAAGCTAACCTTCTTTTCTTCCTTTGTCATCGTTATGGTACACTGATAACCTTTGTCTTTCAGCTTTTGTTCCAGAATGGGCAGATACTTTTCCACAAGATCATAGGACGCATCGTCAGCCATATAAAAATTTGTTTTGACATTCCGATGCTGCATTTTCACTGAGACATCGGTAGAGCCAAGATGTTCCAGATCCAGATGTAAAAAAGCACTCAGCTCCGCATCCGGGTCTCTCAGATTCTTTTTATTCGTGTATACATAAAGTTCTCCGTTTGCATTCTGACCGGACATCTTCAATGGCACCTGTACATATGTATATGCCTGATTGAGCTGATTCATAAATTCAATATTACCGCGCACCTCTGCCGCAGTTTCCGGAAATCTGGTTTTCGTAACGCCTGCCTCTTTCAGCGCATCCTCCACCTGTCTCATCTGCTGCTCTAATTTTTCGTAAAGCTGGCTGATTTTTTTCTCCTGCTTCAACTCTTCCGGCCGTATCAGCCATTGCTGTTCCATCACATTCCGAAGCAGACTTTTATAAGCATCACTTCCTAATAATTTTTGAATATTCTGGGATGCCGTTCCATTGTTTTCAGATAAAATCCGTGATACTGTGCGCAGGAAATCGGAAACGGTCAGATTTTTGTCCAATGCCGTTTTGCCGTCTGCAGCTTCCCATGCAGTGCCCTCTGTCATCAGATTCTGTGCTACGCTCTCATCCTCCAACGTGTCGATAAAAATATCCTGCTCCATCGCTTCCGGGAAAAGTTTTGTACTTTCTACCAATGAAGGAATATTCTGCAATAACCTGCCAAGACTTGAAAACTGCTGCTCTGATAAAACTTCACCAAGTGCCTGGCCGCCTGTTCCTTCCCGTACGGCTTGTCCTGCTGTTGTGGTCTGCTCTCCGTTTACAATCTGTTCCTCTGCGCCTAGCCGTCCGTCAGTCAAAATCTGTCCTTCCGCCGTCGTCTGTCCATCGGTCAAAATCTGTCCTTCCGCCGTCGTCTGTCCACCGGTCACAATCTGCCCTTCTGCCGTTATCTGTCCGCCAGTCACAATCTGCCCTTCTGCCGTTGTCTGTCCACCGGTTTCTATCTGCCCCTCTGTATTGACCGGTGCTCCGGTTGCAGTCTGCTCCGGAAGAAGGATTGAGAGAATCTTATGATTCATCTGTACCGCCTGATCCGGTGTCAAATCGCTTGAGCCCGCAAGATCAGCCAGTTCGTTCATCGCCTGATCCATCTCCTGTAAAATGGCATGCTCATCCGTCATGTAATTTTCAAACTGCGCTGCCATCTCCGGCGAAACCGGGATTCCAAGCTTTGTCATGTTTACAACTGTAGTAATATCTACACCGGGATTCATATTCGCGATTCTTGCCATATTTAAAAGGCTTTGCTTATCAATTGGCATCTGCTCTTTCATCATGGCATCGACCATTGCAAGATTCCGCTCCGTCACAGGTACGGTTCCTTCCGTCAGTGCATTGGTAAGAATTGGATTTCCTCCACTGCCAGCGCCTGTGTATGGTTTGATTTCAATGGTCGCACCGTCATTGCTTTTCACCTGAAAAAACATTGGTGTTCCCTGTGAGAGTGGCACTTTTCCAGACAATCTTGCTGTGATCGTCTGTCCATCGCTAAGTGCCAGAGTCACTTTTCCGTTTTTCACAGAACTGACGGTTCCCTCAAAAACACTTCCAGAAGACAATTCTTCCAGCGTAGATACTACTTTCTGCATACCGGAAGCTGCTTTTAATTCTTCTGTTCCGCTTGAAATATTTCTGTTGTATTGTCCTAACATATCGGATATGTGCATGATTTCGCCTCACTTGATACAAACTTCCCCTATAGCAAATTTTTCCTGCGATCAGAAGCATTTTCTAATATGACAGTCCGTATCCCTTAAACAAAATTTTTGATAAAGCTGGCACGATGTATCGGAGATGGTCCTACTTCCTGCAATGCCTTGATATGTTCCGCCGAACCATAGCCTTTATTGGAAGCAAAGCCATACTGTGGCAGAATCTTGTCGTACTCTACCATCAGGCGGTCCCTTGTAACCTTCGCAACAATGCTCGCCGCCCCAATGGAAATACTTTTTGCATCTCCTTTGATAATTGGTACCTGTCTGATGGAAACTCCGGGAATCGTGACCGCATCATTTAATAATATATCGGGTTTTACACTTAATTTGCTTATAGCCTCACGCATTGCCTCATAAGTTGCCTGCAAAATATTGATCTCGTCAATCCTCTGCGGACTTGCCATTCCAATACCTACCGCAACTGCTTTTTCCATGATCACATCATACAATTCTTCCCGCTTTGCAGCAGAAAGCTTCTTAGAATCGTTGATATACAAAATATCGCAGTCTTTTGGCAAAATAACTGCGCCAGCTACCACCGGACCGGCAAGCGGTCCTCTTCCGACTTCGTCAATACCGCAGATATAGCCATAATCTGCATATTCCCGCTCATATTTTTTCAGATTTTCAATGCGTAGCTTCTCTGCCTCTAATTTTTCAAACCGTTTCTTTGCCTGCTCTACGATTTTCACAACACCGGAACGCTCGTCTTTTTCATATGTTTCTATAAAAGAAGGCAGTTTCTCATCGTCCACTGCCTTAAGTTCTTCTCTGATCTCACCGATTTTTTTCTCTGCCATTCTGTCCACTTATCCTTTGTCAACTTTTGACGCTTTCTGTATAAAATAGGTTCATCACCGGCTTTATTCAGCCTGCACCTGTGGCCGCTCCAAAGTAATCTTTCCAAGCCTGCCACCCCGGAATTCATCAATCAGAAGTGCTGCCGCTTTGCTGTAATCCAATTCGTTTCCTTTGGAAATGCATTTGCGGTTCTCTGCGATCTGCTCTAAAATCTTCACCGGAGTTTGTGTCTCATCTACACCATAGCGGTCTGTTAAAATTCCGGCATAATCTCTTGTCAGAACTTTGATCAGCTCCAGTGACAATTCATCAATATTTAAAATTTCATCTTTGATTGCCCCGATCAATGCAAGACGCAGTCCAACCATCTGATCTTCAAATTTCGGCCACAAAATTCCCGGTGTATCCAGTAATTCCAGATTTTTGTTCAGTCTGATCCACTGTTTTCCTTTTGTCACGCCCGGCTTATTTCCAGTTTTGGCACATGCCTTTCCCGCATAAGAGTTGATAAAAGTTGATTTTCCAACATTTGGGATTCCGACTACCATCGCACGGACAGGACGATTTAAGATTCCTCTTCTTCTGTCACGCTCAATCTTTTCCTTACAGGCTTCCATTACTACATTTGTAACTGTTTTCATGCCTGTCTTGGTTCTCGCGTCCAGACCGACAACATAGTAGCCCATCTTTTTAAAATAGGCTGCCCATTCTTTGTTCTGATTCTCATCAGACAAATCTGATTTGTTCATGATGATCAGTCGCGCTTTATTTTTTCCCAACTCATCAATATCCGGGTTCCGACTGCTTAATGGAATTCTCGCATCCACAAGCTCGATCACCAGATCAATTAATTTTATGTCTTCCTGCATCTGACGTTTTGCTTTCGTCATATGTCCCGGATACCACTGAAACTGCATATTTTTTCCTCACTTTTCTTATATAAATCCAAATTTTTTCCACGGAGATACACGGAACCATGCTTTTCCAATAATGTAATCTTTTTTCACATTTCCAATATTGGCATAGCGGCTGTCCTCACTGTTATTGCGGTTATCTCCAAGGACAAAATATTCATCATCCTCAAGTTTTAGTTCCTCCGATGCAAGCCCTGCCTCCTCAATGGCAGACACATCTACTTTCTCATCAAAAAGTTCCCCATTCACATAAACAGCACCATTTTGAATCAATACCATGTCTCCCGGCACTGCAATCACGCGCTTTACATAGTAATGTGATTTTTCATTCCCGTTTGGAAGAAACACAATAATGTCATTCGGCTTTGGATCGGACACCTTATAAATGAACCGATTTACCAGAATTTCGTCTCCACTTTCCAATGTTTCTGACATGGACTGCCCCACCACGCTGGTTCGCAATCCGATAAAATATACAAATGTAAAAGCAATGACCAGAGTAATCAAAATCTCAACTGTCCAGCTTAAGATTTCCTTTACAATGGTCATGTTTACTTTTTTCTTTCTTCTTCCGAAATTTAGTCCACTCCGTCTTCTTCTCACTTTTGCTTTCCTCTGCTCTATCGTCTGTATACAAATACACGTTATAGATTACCACAAAGCACGTTTGTGTGCAATTCGAGAATCGGATTTTCCAGATTTTATAAATATATTATTCCGCCCCTTTACCGGTAAAGCGCCATCTCAACAAGTACCCCGATCACCAGATAACGATGACTCCGCTCACCGCTTACACAGGTGGAAAGTGTGATAAGTCTGTCATCCTCTCCGATTTCCATATCCTCCCGGACGTGTAATTTATTGTCAGAAACTTTTTCTCTGACATCCGCCAAAAACTGATCTCTGTCGTCCTTACTGCTGATCACATACTCTGACGGAATGTACACATCTGTAAACTTCGCCGCCTCGTAGATTTCATAAGTCAGACGTTCATTTTCCGTATACACATAAATATACGGATGCCCGTCAAAAAACGTTTCATCCTCAAAGCTGTGAATACTTCCAAACATGGAACCATTTTTCATGTTATGTCCATATAGTACCGTATTATAATCCGAGAAATCTTTCCGGTTACATTGATTGGTGTAAATGCAGCCCGGATATCCCTTGCTGTGGTCTAAGTTATAATCCAGATAATAATTGTCTGTCTCAGACTGTAACAACGGATAGTCTACCTGTGTTCCCGGCACAACGATCCATGCGTAAATATCTTCATTCTGTTCATGCAGCTGTCCGAAATCATAGACCGGATCACAGTAGATCACTGATTCTTCTGTGCTCTCCTCTGTCTCCGGCTCTGCGATAACCGTCTCTGTTGCAGCACTTAACGTCTCTTCCTGCCGGAGTTTTTCGTACTCCAGTTCCCGCTGTTTCACACTCCAGTGATGATAGATCAGATAGCCTCCACAGCATACGGCAATGGCACAGAGTATCAGCACAACTGTCCAATCGGCTGTTTTTCTCCGCCTTAATGCTCTCCATTCTTTTTTCCTCTTTTCCCGCAATGTACTCATTTATTTCTGCTCCTCGTAAAACACAACATGCAAGTCTTCTTGACCTGAATAAGAAAAGCCATAGAAAAAGCTGCTGCTCTCTCTATGGCTCACGCATGCATTGAACTATTTTACTAATTCTTTTACTTTAGCTTTCTTACCAACACGGTCTCTTAAGTAGAATAACTTAGCTCTTCTTACTTTACCAGCACGAACAACTTCTACTTTTTCAACGTTTGGAGAATGTAATGGCCAGGTTTTCTCAACGCCACATCCGTTAGAAATCTTTCTGACTGTGAATGTTTCACGGTTGCTTCCACCCTGTCTCTTAATTACAACACCTTCGAAAACCTGGATTCTTTCACGGTTTCCTTCTTTGATTTTACCGTAAACTTTTACAGTATCACCAACACGGAATTCAGGTACTTCAGCTTTTAACTGTTCTGCTTCAATGCTTTTAATAATTTCACTTGCGTTCATTTTGTGACCTCCTATTATTTGGATGTTCTTAATACGCCTATTCGTAACAGAGGACCATCTCCTTTATTCACAACTCGTTAACATTACCATGCTTTCACGGAAAAGTCAAGCGTTTTTCACATTTTACAACAGATATTCCTGATATTTCATCTGCTCTTTTTTCGTGAGTTCCGCTTTTTTCAGCAGATCCGGTCTGCGCTCGATTGTCCGCAAGATTGCCTGTTCTCTCCGCCATTCATCTACTTTTTTATGATCACCGGACAACAGGATGGAAGGAACTTTTTTCCCCATCCACTCTTCCGGGCGGCTGTACTGTGGATATTCCAGCAGATTACCTTCAAATGATTCCGTGGAACCCGATTCATCATTCGTAAGAACCCCGGGTACCATGCGCGAGATTGCATCCACCATGACCATCGCAGGAAGTTCCCCTCCTGTGAGCACATAATCGCCAATCGAAACATAATCGGTCACAATCTCTTCTAACACACGCTCATCGATTCCTTCGTAATGACCGCATAATAAAATCAGATCTTTTTCCTGAGCCAGGTCTTTTGCCATCGGTTGTGTGAATGTCGGTCCCTGCGGTGTCAGATAAACTGTCCTTGGTTTATATCCAATACGATCCACAACCGACTTCCACGCATCATATACCGGCTGTGCCTGCATGAGCATGCCTGCACCGCCTCCGTATGGATAATCATCCACTTTTTTATGACGTTCCAGCGTATAATCCCTGATATTCACTGCCTCAATGGAAAGCAGTCCTCTGTCTTTTGCTCTTCCGATAATGCTTGTGGACAATCCCTGCATGACCATATCCGGAAATAATGTTAATATATGAAAATTCATGTTTTATGAACTCCTGTCTCTCTGCTATATCATAAAGCACGGCTTTATGGTGAACATTCGCCGTTCGTCAAATTCATTTCTCGTTCAGCTCACGAAGTCCCGGAAGTAAATGAACAATGATTTTTCCATTTTCCAGATCCACTTCTTTGACACACTCTCTGATCGCCGGAAGCAAAATATCATCCGTTCCCTCTTTACTTAATACATATACATCATTCGCACCTGTCTGGAGAACATCGCTCAATTCGCCTAAATCTTCCCCCTCATCAGACTCTGCCTGCAAGCCGATCAGATCTGCGATAAAGTACTCGTTTTTCTTTAATTTTACCGCATTCTCACGGGTAACATACAGACTCTTTTTGCGATATTTTTCCACGTCATTGATATTGTCAATTCCCTTGAACTTGACAATAACCATATTTTTGAAAAATTTCACACCGGCAACTTCAAGGTCGACTAACTCTTTTCCGGTATCCAAAACAACGTTTTTCAGTTTTTTAAATCTTGCCGGATCATCCGTCGTAGGAAATACTTTCACTTCTCCCCTGACACCATGTGTGGTTGTTATTACACCTACCTGCAATAAATCTTCCATGTAATCTCCTCTATCAACTTTCTTCTGTCATCCGAATCATAAACGGATAGCTACATTGTATATTAAAGCAATACAGATTTTCTGTAAAATATTTTATAAGGAAAAAGCTATCCCAGACAACTGGGATAGCCCATCATGTTACTGCATAATCTCAACAATAACTTTTTTTTCTTCTTTTGAGGCTGCTGCCTTCACAACGGCACGGATCGCTTTTGCAATTCTACCCTGTTTGCCGATTACCTTACCCATGTCAGACTGTGCAACGCGCAGCTCCAACACGATGGCTTTCTCATTCTCGGTCTCTGTCACAACAACTTCGTCCGGGTAATCAACTAGTGATTTGGCAATTACTTCAACTAATTCTTTCATTAGACCACCTCACTAATCTTATTTTTCGATTCCAGCATTTTTGAAGATTCTAGCTACTGTATCTGTTGGCTGAGCTCCGTTAGCTAACCATTTCTTTGCTAACTCTTCATTTACATGATATTCGCTTGGATCTTTTGTTGGATCATAAGTTCCGATCTCTTCGATACATCTTCCGTCTCTTGGGGATCTGGAATCTGCAACTACGATTCTATAGAAAGGAGCTTTCTTCTGTCCCATTCTTCTTAATCTGATCTTTACTGCCATGTCATTTCACCTCCTACGTGATTGCTAAAAATTTATTAAAAAGGAAGCCCTTTGAACATTCCTCTTTTACCTTTTTTCATCATGCCTGGCATCTGTTTCATCATCTTTTTCATCTGTTCAAACTGTTTTACCAGACGGTTTACTTCCGCAATATCAACCCCTGCACCTTTTGCAATGCGGTTCTTGCGGCTTGGATTCATGAGCGACGGATTACGTCTCTCTTCCGGTGTCATGGAATAAATGATCGCCTCTGTGCGCGCCATGTTCTTCTCGGCTGCTTCCTGATCGATCTCAGGCATCTTTCCTTTGCCCATTCCCATTCCAAGACCAGGCATCATTCCAAGGATACTGGATAATCCGCCCATTTTCTTCATCTGACTCATGGATTCCAGATACATCTCGAAGTCAAATTCATTTTTGCGCATCTTCTGCTCAATACGCTTTGCCTGCTCCTCATCGATATCAGCCTGTGCCTTCTCGATCAGTGTCAGCACATCACCCATACCAAGGATTCTCGAAGCCATTCTGTCAGGATAAAACTGCTCCAGATCAGAAAGTTTTTCTCCCATACCTACATATAAAATAGGTTTTCCGGTAACAGCACGGATTGAAAGTGCCGCACCACCTCTGGTGTCACCGTCTAACTTCGTTAAGATCACACCATCTATGCCAACCTTTTCATCAAACATCTTGGCTACATTCACTGCATCCTGTCCAGTCATGGCATCCACAACTAAAACGGTCTGATGAACGGTAACATTCTCTTTGATTTCCTGCAACTCAGCCATCATGTCATCATCAATATGAAGACGTCCTGCTGTATCCAGGATTACAATATTAAATTCATTCTTTGTCGCATGCTCGATTGCTGCTTTGGCAATGTTCACAGGTTTGATCTTATCTCCCATGAAAAATACTTCCACGCCCTGCTTCTCACCATTGATCTGTAACTGTTCAATCGCACCCGGACGGTAAATATCACAGGCAGTCAGTAAAACTTTCTTTCCTTTCAGCTTAAACTTTCCTGCAAGCTTTGCTGCGGTGGTTGTTTTACCTGCACCCTGTAAACCTTCCATCATAATGACTGTCAATGCTTTTCCCGGCTGAAGCTTGATCTCTGTTGTCTCAGAGCCCATGAGCTTCACCATCTCTTCATTTACAATCTTAATGACCATCTGCCCAGGATTCAGTCCGTTCATCACGTCCTGTCCGATTGCGCGTTCCTGCACATCTTTTACAAACTGCTTTACGACTTTGAAGTTAACATCCGCTTCTAAAAGAGCCATCTTAACTTCCTTCAAAGCTGCCTTGACATCATCCTCTGTCAAACGACCTTTGCTTCGCAGGTTTTTGAATACATTTTGAAGTTTTTCAGATAAACTGTCAAATGCCATCTTATAGCTCCTCTAAAATCTGATTGGAAATCTGCTCGATCTCCTCCATAATCGCTTCATTGTGACTGGAATGAAACTCCTTCGCCAGTGCATCAATCTGTGCTACTTTCTGCTTTGCTGACTGAAACTTTGCAATCAGATGAAGTTTTTCTTCATATCCTTCCAGAGACTTGGTACACCGCTTGATCATATCATGTACCCCCTGGCGGCTGATTCCCTCTTCGTTTGCAATCTCTCCAAGAGAAAGGTCATTAAACACGAAGTCCTCATAGATTCTTCTCTGGTGTTCGTTCAGCAGTTCTCCGTAGAAGTCATAGAGATAAGCCTGTTCGATTTTCTCTTCCATTCTTCACACCATGCCTTTATTTTACTATCCATACATCGGCACCTTTGCTAAGATAACATAAAACAAAACAGGTGTCAAGCATTTTTTCTTTACAGTAAAGGAATTTTGCTTGACAGTGGTATTTTATCCTAAAAAAAATACACACGCATGTCATATTGAACATAGAAAAAGGGAACGCCAAACAAAACAGCTGCCTCGATAGGAATTAACGTGAATTTAAATTATTACAGACATCTTTCTTCAAATGCGAAAGATTTTGTACAGGAAGTCATACAAAAAGGATATGAATCTTAATTTATTTCTTCCCCTTGAAAACAAAATAGTCCTGTGTTATATTAACATTGAAAAGGGAAAGCCAAAAGAAGCGGCTACCCCAACAATAGTTAGCAGTTATTATTAACAGCCGTCATTATTGCGAGTAATGGCGGCTATTTTCGTTTTCCCTTGAAAATCGTGTAACACAATCCGACAAGGGCGCAAATGAATATTCCAATCTGAATTAAATCAGAGTATGTAACATACATCGGCAACGCCCTCCTTTCTTTCGTCTGGAGGGTTAGGTCTATGCTTCGCTCCAGTCGTTGCTAAACAAGCCTCGCCGGGGCTTAGCCCCCCTCCGAAACAGAGGGGTAGCCGCCTGGCTCTTTTGATTTTCCCATGCAATTATTCTATCATTCCAAACATTCCCATTCAATTCATTTCAATAAAGTTTATACTTTTTTAACAAAGAGCCATATTAAAAGCCCTAAAACATTCTTTTTCAAATGCTTTAGGGCTTCCTTAGTCAATTTATCTTTCAAAACACAATCGCCGCCTGCACGATTGCACACGCGATGCTCACGATTGAAAGTACTCCATATATTTTTTCTGTTTTCTTATCTGTGATAAAATACCCTGCGCTTGTGAAAAGAAACACAATCACGCAGATCATAAATGGAACATATTTCATCCGGTTCACGCTCTTTTATAAGAAGATATACTTACATACAAACAATACTGCAAGCACATACATTAACGGTGTGATTTTCTTTGCCTTACCGCAGATCACATTGATCACAACATAAGAGATAACGCCGATCGCGATACCTTCTGAAATGCTGTACATCAGTGGCATTGCAAGCATACATAAGTAAGCCGGGATTGCCTCTGTCATATCCGTAAAGTCAATCGAGATCACAGTTGTTACCATTAAAAATCCTACGAAGATCAGTGCCGGAGCTGTTGCAAATCCCGGAATTGCACAGAAAATCGGTGAGAAGAAAATAGCGAGCAGGAATAAGAAACCTGTTACGACTGAAGCAAGTCCTGTTCTTGCGCCTTCTGCCACACCGGAAGAACTCTCAACAAATGTTGTGGTGGTGGATGTACCAAGAACTGCACCTGCACTTGTCGCGATCGCATCTGCGAGCAGTGCCTGTTTGATCCTTGGAAGTTTATCATTCTCATCTAACATCTGTGCTTTGTTTGCCACACCAATCAAAGTTCCTAATGTATCAAACATATCAACGAATAAGAAAGATAAAATAATCACTACAAAATCAAATACTCTTACCGTAGAAAAATCTGCTTTAAAGCATTGTCCGAATGTCTCGCCTAAAGAAGTGAAATCCGTCAGTCCCCAGACCGGGTATAAGGAATAAAATCCAGCTTCTGCATCCGGAATATAAAGTCCGATTGCCTGAGCGATCATTCCTAAGATCCATGTAGCAGCAATACCGATGAGGATTGCTCCTTTTACACCTCTGATATATAAAATAGAGATGATAAAAAGACCGATCAGTGCAAGGATCGCTCCGATTCCAAGTGTATGGAAATCTCCTGTAAAGTCCACGATCGTAACAAGTGTAGAATCGTTATTTACAACAATGTGGCCATCCTGCAAACCTAAAAATGCGATGAAGAAACCGATACCGACACTCACACCCTTTTTCAGAGTGGTAGGAATTGCATTGAAGATTGCCTCACGCACATTGGTAAGGGAGAGCACGATAAAAATCAGACCTTCTGCAAAAACTGCCATAAGGGCGATTTTCCAGTCGTATCCCATTGCGCCACATACCGTGTATGCAAAATAAGCATTTAATCCCATACCCGGGGCAAGTGCAAATGGATAATTTGCAAGCATTGCCATTGCCAGTGTTCCGATAAAGGAAGCGATACAGGTCGCCATCAAAACTGCCGTCTTATCCATTCCTGCTGCTGCGAGCATCGATGGATTGACTGCAAGGATATACGCCATTGTCATAAATGTGGTGATACCCGCTAACACTTCTGTTTTCACAGTCGTGTTGTTCTCTTTTAATTTAAACATTTTCTCTAACATTCTAATCTCCCACTTTGTCTTACATCATTTTACAGTCACGGTTTCTCCTGTCGTGACTGTACATCTTCATATTTTATAAGGTTATTTTCCTTCATATGTGATCACAGAGGCCACATCATATTTTGCCAGTTTTTCACGTCCTTTTAACCCTGCTAACTCCATTAAGAAAAGGATTTTTACAACTTCGCCGCCAAGCTGCTCTACTAATTTACAGCTTGCCTCCATAGTTCCTCCGGTTGCGATCAGGTCATCCACTAATACAACCTTCTGTCCCGGTTTGATTGCATCTTTATGAATCTCGATCTCTGCTTTTCCATATTCAAGATCATATTCTGCTGAGACTGTCTCACAAGGAAGTTTTCCTTTTTTACGAACCGGAATAAAAGCTTTTCCAAGTGCATAGGCAATTGGCATTCCAAAAATAAATCCTCTGGACTCCGCACCTGCAATAATGTCAAAATCTACTCCATCCAACAGTTTGATCATGGAATCAATTGCCAGCTTTAATCCATCCGGGTCCTGTAATACACTTGTTACATCACGGAACATAATGCCCGGTTCCGGAAAATCTGGTATGGTTCTTACATACTCTTCTATTTTTTTCATTGATAATACCCCTTTCGCTTAAAAATGTGACAAATCCACAACCATCATATATGATTGTCTGTCAAGATTCAATTTAGTAATACTTATAAATCTTATAAGCTGGTACGAACAACCTTTGGTTTGTATCCTTCTTTTTCCAGTGCTTTGATGATCTGTTTCTTGTGATCCGTACCAAAACACTCTAATGTAATACGAAGCTCTACGGCTGCGCTTCGGTTTGTTGTAACAAACTGATTGTGTTCCAATTTGATGACATTTCCCTGCTGTGCCGCAATGATACCGGACACTTTGCAGAGTTCGCCCGGCTTATCCGGAAGCAGAACTGACACTGTGAAGATTCTGTCTCTTAAAATCAGTCCCTGCTGTACGACAGATGACATGGTGATGACATCCATATTACCGCCGCTTAAAATGGATACAATTCGTTTGTCAGTTACATCCAGATGTTTTAATGCTGCTACGGTTAAAAGTCCTGAATTTTCCACGATCATCTTATGGTTTTCTACCATGTCAAGGAACGCTGCTACCAGTTCATCATCCTCAACTGTGATGATATCATCCAGATTTTGTTGGATATAAGGGAAAATCTTGCTGCCTGGTGTCTTAACGGCTGTACCGTCCGCAATTGTGTTTACGGCAGGAAGTGTTGTTACTTTTCCTGCTGCAAAAGACGCCTGCATACAATTTGCCCCTGCCGGTTCTACACCGATCACTTTGATCTTTGGATTTAATAATTTTGCAAGAGTGGAAACACCTGTTGCAAGTCCGCCTCCTCCGATCGGTACAAGAATATATTCTACCAGCGGAAGCTCTTTGAAAATTTCCATTGCGATCGTACCCTGGCCGGTTGCAACTGCGAGATCATCAAATGGATGAATAAATGTGTATCCCTCTTTCTCTGCAAGTTCGTAAGCCTTCTGGCATGCCTCATCATACACATCTCCGTAAAGCACAACCTCTGCGCCGTAACTCTTGGTACGGTTTACTTTGATGAGCGGTGTTGTGGTAGGCATGACAATGACTGCTTTACATCCATAACATTTTGCAGCGTAGGCAACACCCTGCGCATGATTTCCTGCGGAGGCAGTGATAAGTCCCTTCGCTCTTTCCTCCTCAGTCAGTGTGCTGATCTTATAATATGCGCCACGCACTTTATATGCGCCTGTAAACTGCATATTCTCCGGTTTTAAATAAACCTTGTTTCCTGTCTGCTGGCTGAAATAATCACTGTAAACCAATTTCGTCTCTGTCGTGACTTCCTTTACCTTTTCGGAAGCCTCCTCAAACTTGTCTAATGTAAGCATCTCTATTTGTCCTCCTGTACATCAAATAATGCATTCACAAACTGATTGGAATCGAATTTCTGCAAATCCTCGATTGTCTCCCCGACTCCGATATATTTTACCGGAATGCCAAGTTCTGAATGGATTGCAACGGCAATTCCACCCTTTGCTGTTCCATCCATTTTTGTCAGAATGATTCCGGTGATATCTGCCACATCTGCAAACTCTCTTGCCTGTGCAAGTGCATTCTGTCCGGTCGTTGCATCCAGAACAACCAATGTTTCGCGGAACGCATCCGGATATTCTTTTTCCAGAATACGGTTGATCTTGCGAAGTTCTTCCATCAGATTCTTTTTATTATGAAGTCTGCCTGCGGTATCACATAAAAGTACATCTGCATTTCGCGCTTTTGCTGCCGCCACCGCGTCATATACGATAGCTCCCGGATCAGCGCCTTCCTGTCCACCGATCATCTCCACTCCGGCGCGGTTTGCCCACTCCTGAAGCTGCGTTCCGGCTGCGGCGCGGAATGTATCTGCTGCTGCAAGGACAACTTTTTTACCCTGATCTTTTAATTTTCCTGCAAGCTTTCCAACGGATGTCGTCTTTCCGACACCGTTGACACCGATCACCAGCACCACAGATTTCTCATTCTCAAAGCGATAGGCTGTCTCTCCGACATCCATCTGCTCTTTGATACTGTTGATCAGAAGTTCCTTGCACTCTGCCGGATCTTTGATATGATTTTCCTTTACTTTTTTCTTCAGGTTCTCAATGATAGCTTCCGTTGCATTGACACCGATATCACCCATAATGAGAATTTCTTCGATCTCTTCATAGAAATCATCATCAATATTAGAAAATCCATTGAATACCGCATCAATGCCGGAAACAATATTATCCCTCGTCTTGCTCAGCCCGGAAACCAGACGGCTCCAGAAGCCTTTTTTTTCTTCGCTCATCTCTTTTTCCTCGTTTCTATATGATTTGTCCCACTGCGTCCTCTGTCTCAGCTGCTCAGATCATCATCGATCAGATTGACCGAAACTAATGTGGAAACACCTTTTTCCTGCATGGTGATACCGTACAGACGATCCGCCGCAGCCATGGTACCACGTCTGTGGGTAATGACAATAAACTGTGTGTTCTTCGTCAGCTTATGTAAGTATTTTGCAAAACGGCTGACGTTGGAATCATCCAGAGCCGCCTCGATCTCGTCTAACAGACAGAATGGAGAAGGTTTTAAATTCTGGATTGCAAAAAGCAGTGAGATTGCTGTCAGTGATTTTTCTCCACCGGACATCTGCATCATGTTCTGCAATTTCTTTCCTGGCGGCTGTGCAATGATACGGATGCCGCACTCTAAGATATCCTCATCTTCCACAAGTTCAAGCGTTCCTTTTCCACCACCGAAAAGCTCCTTAAACACTTTATCAAACTCGCGCTGGATCTCTGCAAATTTTTCCATAAACTGCTTGCGCATTCCGGTATCCAGTTCTTCGATAATTCCAACCAGAGTCTTTTCAGCCTCGATCAGATCATCATGCTGTCCCTTTAAGAAACCGTAACGCTCCGAGATTTCTTTGTAATCTTCAATGGCATTGACATTGACATCGCCCAATTTTCGAATGTCATCTTTGATGCCGGCAATCTGTTTTTTCAGATCCGCAAGATCCGAAAATGCCTCATCCCTCAGTTCCATCGCCGCATGCAGTGTCAGCTCGTACTCCTCCCACATATAATTCGTCTGGTAGTTTCCGGCTTCTTCAAGTTTTTCTCTCTGACTGTTCAAACGGTAAATCTCTTTATCGAGATCTGCGATTTTTTTGGAAACATCCTCCTGTTTTTGGAAAAATCCCTTGTAGGAAGCTGACATCTCCTCTTTCTTCCGGGTATGCTCTTTTAAAGCATTCTCCTGCTCTTTTTGATAATCTGTGGAGTTTAAAATTGTCTTTTTAATCTCCTCGATATCCTGACGTTTCTTCTCCACATCTGCTTTCGCATTCTTCGCTTCATTTAACACGCCTTCGCGCTCGTCGTCAAAACGCCTGATCTCGCTCTGGATACGTGTGAGATTTTCCATTACGAATTCTGCCTTCTGACGGATTCCCGCAAGTTCTAATGTCACCTGTGATACCACATTTGTAGCAGATTCCACATCTGCACTTTTCTCATCCAGAATTTGCTGGAAGTTCTTATTTTCTTCCTCGATCTGACTCTCACGATTTTTCACATATTCAATTTCTTCTGATATTTTTTCTTTATTATCGTTGATTTCCTGAAGCTGTTTCTCTATCTCACGGTTTTCTGCGATCAGTCCTGCATACACATTTTCACTTTCGTTCTTCTGCGCCGCTGCACGATCCACATTCATTTTTGCCGTATTCTGTAAAATCAGCTGCTCCTGTAGTTCTGCCTTATTGGCTTCGATATCATCCACGAGCAGACTCTGTGCTGTCTTGATATCCTCCAGACGGTTGCGGCTTTCCTTTATCTTTTGTTCTGACTTGCTGATCAGTTCCTCTAATTCTTCGATCTCACGGTTTCTTCCGAGAAGATTACTGTTATTGCGGAATGCACCACCTGTCATGGAGCCACCCGGGCTTAAATACTCTCCCTCTAACGTTACGATATGAAGGGAATAATGATTCTTCTTTGCCAGTTTGATTGCAAAATCAATATTCTCTGTGACGATCACTCTTCCTAACAGGTAGGCAGTCACGCCCTCGTATTTTGCCTCTGTTTTAACTAACGTATTGGCAAGTCCAATGACGCCCGGTTCTTTTAGGGCATCCATATTTTTAAAGTTGCCTTTTCCATCTACACTTGTAAGAGGTAAAAAAGTTGCACGTCCCAGACGGTTCTCTTTTAAGAAAGAGATCATCTTCTTCGCAGTCTCTTCATCCTCGGTGACGATATTCTGGATATTTCCACCCAATGCCGTCTCGATGGCAACTTCATACTTCTTCTCCACCTGGATCAGATCAGAAACAACTCCAAGAAGTCCCTTATTCTGCTCTTTCTGTTCCATCACTTTGCGGATACTGTTACCATATCCATCATAGCGCTCTGCAATATTTTTCAGAGATTCTAATTTGGACTGCTGCTTGTTATATCTTGCAAGTGTCTCCTCTAATGTATGCGTTGTCTCAATGGATTTTTTCTTCCAGTCGCGGCTTTTCTCCTCCATGGAAAGTCCGGCCTGTTTCAGCTCTTTTATTTTCTGATTGACGGAATCTAAATCCTTCTGATACTCTGCTAAAACAGAATCTAAATCTGCTTCCTCTGTTTTTCTTGCAAGCAGTCTCTGGTTTAACTGGGCTTTTCGGATATTGACCTGTTCTTCCATCGTGTCAAACCGCTGTTGTCTTGCCTTAATGGAAGCCTTGCTGTTCAACAGTTCAATCAATTCGCTTTTGCCTTTTTCCATGCCTTCCGTACATCTCGCGATCTCTGTCTGCAATGTCTGAAGTGCTTCTTCCGCTGCTTTTTTCTTTTCCTCAATCTCAGAGATCTGTGCGTCCAGAGTAACCTTTTCTTCCTCATAAGTCTTTCCGGAAGAAATACGTTCTTCTTTCTCATGGTCGATGGCATCCAGACGGCTCTGCATATGTTCATCCGTATGCTCTGCCGAACGGATCTGCTCGTTTAAGATTTCAATCTGGCTCTCCAGCTTGTTCTTAGTCACAGCGGACTGACTCATCTCGTCACGGATTGCATTAATCTTTTCGTCCTCTGCCACCATATCCTGTTCAAGCTTTTCATATTCTGTTTTTATCTGCTCATAACTTTCTTTTGCTTCCTGATAATCACGATCCGCAATCGAATAGTTTTCTTTGACTTCCTGTAACTGTCTGTCAATACGCTCCATTTCCAATAAGAACATATTGACATCAAACGTTTTTAACTCTTCTTTTTTCTTTAAATAAATACGGGCTTTTTCCGCCTGGCGCTCCAACGGACCGACCTGACGCTCTAGCTCTGCCAAAATATCATTGACACGCACCAGATTTTCCCGCTCGCTCTCTAACTTTTTCTGGGCAGCTGCTTTTCGCTTTTTATACTTTACGATTCCTGCCGCCTCGTCAAAAAGTTCTCTTCGCTCTTCCGGTTTACCATTTAAGATACGCTCGATCTGTCCCTGACCGATAATAGAATATCCCTCTTTACCGATACCGGTATCATAGAAAAGTTCTGTGACATCTTTCAGACGACACGGACTTCCATTGATCAGATACTCACTCTCGCCGGAACGGTAAACACGTCTTGACACCGTAACTTCCTCGAAATCAATGGCAAGCTGATGATCTGAGTTGTCCATAGTGATTGCAACATATGCATAGCTTAAAGGTTTTCTGTTTTCTGTACCGGCAAAAATAACATCCTGCATGCTTGCACCGCGAAGCTGTTTTGCACTCTGCTCACCCAATACCCAGCGCACTGCATCTGCAACATTACTCTTACCACTTCCATTTGGTCCAACGATCCCGGTGATCCCATTGTGAAAATCGAATACGATCTTATTTGCAAATGACTTGAATCCCTGAACTTCTATACTTTTCAGATACATTTCATAACTCCGTTTCCTGCATTATTTTTTCTGGACCGGTTTTAAAAGCAGCAGTGCCTGATAGGCAGCTTCCTGCTCGGCAGCCTTCTTTGTATGACCGATTCCTGTTCCGATCACCCGCTCGCCAATCCTTGCCTCTACTGAGAAGCGTTTGTCATGGTCTGGTCCTTCCTCTGAAATTAATCTGTAATTCAGTTCTTCCTCATAATGTCCCTGCACGACTTCCTGTAAACTTGTCTTGCAGTCATAGAAAAGCTTTTTATGTTCAATATCTGTTAAAATAAATTTATGGATAAACGTTTTTGCATGTTCAAATCCACCATCCAGATAAATTGCTCCGATCACTGCCTCTAATGCATCCGAGAGAATCGAATTGCGGTTTCTTCCACCTGTCAGATTTTCGCCCTTTCCAAGAAACAGATATTTGCCAAGTTCCATCTCTCTGGTACAGATTGCCAGCGTCGGTTCGCAGACCAGACTCGCACGCAGCTTTGTCAGATCTCCTTCCGACTTGTCCGGATATGCCTTATACAAAAAGTCACTGGAAACGATTTCCAACACCGCATCTCCCAAAAACTCCAGTCTTTCATTATCAGAATGTTTTCTCAAATGTTTCTCGTTCGCAAAAGAGCTGTGTGTCAATGCCTGACGCAACAGTTTCTCCTGTTTGAATTCATATCCAATTTTATCCTGTAATTCTAAAAAATTTGCCATATTTTCTCCTCTCACAGAGGATTTTTCGTAATACCTCAGCCACCTGAGACATTACCAAAAAGCCTCTCCTCTTTTCTTATCAGTAACGTAAAGAGGCTGTCGCACTTAGAAAAGATTTCGTTGCGACAGCCTGTATGCTTAAAAGTTATATTTATGAGTTTAAAGCATTTTTGATTTGTTCCACTGCGTCTCCAACTGTTACGATTTTCTCAGCTTCTTCATTTGGAATCTCAATATCAAATTCTTCCTCTAATCCCATAATAATCTGGAAAACATCCAATGAATCTGCTCCAAGATCATCCACAAAAGTGGTTTCCATTGTGATTTCCTCTTCATCCACATTTAATACTTCAGCGATAATTTTTTTCAGTTTTTCGAATTCCATAATTACATTCCTTCCTGTTCTGCAGAACCTAAAATATTTTTCTTGATCTTACCATTAATATCCTGTTCTTTAAAAGTAACACACTGATAAATTGAATTGGTAACTTCCTTTGCCTTGGCACTTCCATGCGTCTTCACCACAAGACCATTCAATCCTAAAAGCGGTGCACCACCATACTGGGAGGCGTCAAATGTTTTCAGTGTAGATTTTAAAGCCGGCAATGCAAGCGCAGCGCCAATTTTGCTTCGCAGAGTACTCATCATACCCTTCTTGATCGCACCAACCAGTGTACCCGCCAGTCCTTCGTACAGTTTTAAAATGACATTTCCCACAAACGCTTCACAGACAATGACATCTGCCTCGCCATGTGGAATCTCCCTTGCCTCAATACTGCCTACAAAATTAATGTCTGTACACTCTTTTAATAATGGAAATGTCTCTTTTACAAGCGCATTCCCCTTTTCTTCTTCTGCTCCAATATTTACAATTGCAACTCTTGGATTCTTAATTCCAAGAACATTTTCCATATAAATGGATCCCATCTTTGCAAACTGAACCAGATGTGATGCCCTCGCATCTACGTTCGCACCACAATCGATCAATAAAGAGACTCCCTTTTCCGTAGGAATCAATGGTGCCAGAGGCGGTCTCTCAATTCCGCGGATTCTTCCAACGATAACCTGTCCTCCGACAAGGATAGCGCCTGAACTTCCGGCGGAAACAAAAGCATCTGCTTCTTTCTGCTTTACCATATTCATTCCAACAACAATTGATGACTGTTTCTTTTTTCGAATTGCATTCACTGGCGGTTCTGCTGTCTCAATCACTTCCTCAGCATGTACCACTTCAATCTGTTCTTTTGGGTAAGAATACTGTTTCAGTTCTTTCTCAACCACATCCTGTTGTCCTACCAACAGCACCTTGATGTCCGATCTGCCATTCACAGCATCGACTGCACCCTTGACTAACTCTCCCGGTGCATTATCTCCACCCATTGCATCCAGTGCAACTCTCGTGATTTCCTGTTGCATACACTTCTCCATTTCCTGCGTGTCAACTGCCTTACGAAAAGTGCTCCTTACACGTCTATAAGAAAATATACTATAACTTTTTCTATAAATCAATATATAATCACATTTGTGTGATCACAGTTCTCAGTTGAAATATTCCATGTTCCGTTCCTTCTCTGCTTCTAAGTCTTCCGGGGACATATATTTCTGAAAAATCTTTTCCAGAATGAAATTAGCAAGCAGCATATATACACATGGAATTATAAATACTGCCGGTGGGAATATATAAACTGCAAATGCTGCTGCAAGGAGCAGGGCAAAGAGAAGCAGTGTCTTCCACAGATTTCCCAGTGCGATCAGCGCTGCATTTTTTAAGATCATCTTTGTCTGATTCTCAAATCGCGCAATATAAGGAAACAGGTAAATTGCCCACATCGTTGCAAACATCATCAGCACTGCAAATACAATATATATTTTTCCTAACGCAACACCTGCTTTTGCATACTGATACATCACATAACAGTCGAATCCCATGATCGCATATAATAAGAGGAGGATCAGCCATACGATCGTTGACTGCCTGAAATTCGTCTTAAATGCATGCCAGAACTCCCTGCCTATGTAACTGCGGTTGTTCCGGATCACTTTATTCACCGTATAATACAATGCTGTGGTTGCCGCCCCGGCTGTCACGATCGGGATACATAAAAAAAACCAGAACGCACTCAGACAGATCACATCAATGATCTTCCCCAATCCCTGAAAAAACTTGTTGTCAACATTAAAAAAATCGCCCATATTTATTTCCTTCTTTGATTCGTGATAGAGCAATACTGCCCATTGGTAACACTCATTATAGCATAGCCCCAGACAGTCTACAATGACTGTAATTGTTAAAAATCGGTAAAGAAAAAGGACTTTCAATCTCTTGAAAGTCCTCTGATCTTCTTAAAAATTAGTCCTGAGGAATAATCTCTTTTTTGTTATATGAGCCACAGTTCTTGCATACTCTATGAGGCATCATTAATTCACCACATTTGCTGCATTTTACTAATGCAGGAGCAGTCATTTTCCAGTTTGCTCTTCTTTTATCTCTTCTTCCTTTGGAAGATTTATTTTTTGGACAAATTGACATTTACTTACACCTCCTTAAATTTGTTAAAGACATCTTGGATTGCTGCCATTCTTGGATCCAGTTCTGTTCTCTGGCAATTGCAGTCACCCTTATTCAGGTTCATTCCGCACACTTTGCAAATTCCTTTGCAATCCTCTTTGCACAGAACTTTCATCGGCCAGTTTACCAAAATCTCTCCATAGATAAGTTTATCTACATCCAGATCAAATCCAATCAGGTAGTCTATATCCTCCATCTCTTCATCATTGATCGCAGAATTTTCCAGACGGAACTCTTTGTCAATATCGAAATGGATTCTTGTCGGAACTTCTTCCAGACAACGGCTACACGGTATTGATGCTGCCAGATCCACAGTGCCACTGATACGCAGCTTGCCGCCATCAATGTTTGCGATCTGTAAATCAATCGGTGCCTTTTCAATGATCGGGAACTCACCTAATCTCGATACAAAGGATTCTAACTCGATCTGAACTTTTTCTGTTAAGGACTTGTTCTCACAAGTTACAATACTTGAAATATCTATAATCACAGCGTTCTCCCCAAAACTCGCTTAAGCCCAAACTCCTAAGCTGAGGTTTTTCACACCTAAATGATTATACATAGGTGTCTTTCTTTTGTCAACCACTTTTTTCACATATTGTCAAGTTTTTTCCCTTGACAGTGTTTTTATGACCGGATCTGCCGTTCATTTTCCATCTTTTGCGCAGCAGATCCTGTCTGGTCTCTCATTATTTTACAAGCGCAACTGTCTCTCTTGCAATTGCAAGCTCCTCGTTTGTAGGGATCACGCAGACCTTCACTTTGGAATCTGGTGTTGAGATCACTGCCTCATCACCGTGAGTTGCATCATTGACTTCGTTATCAATAGTGATTCCAAGGTAGCCAAGGTAAGCAACGATCTTTCTGCGGACCAGATTGGTATTCTCACCAATTCCTGCGGTAAATGCGATCGCATCTACTCCGTTCATGGCTGCCACATAGGAACCGATGTATTTTGCAACACGGTAGCAGAATACTTCGATCGCATTGATTGCATATTCATTTCCCTCGTTATAGGCTGCCTCAAGGTCACGGAAGTCAGAAGAAATGCCTGTCATTCCCTGTACACCAGACTTCTTATTTAAAACATTCATAACACCTTCGATATCAAGGTTCTCTTTCTTTGCAATGAACTCCATGATTGCAGGATCAATGTCTCCGGAACGTGTTCCCATGACAAGACCTTCAAGCGGCGTAAGTCCCATGGAAGTATCAACACATTTTCCATTGACAACTGCGCTGATAGAAGCTCCGTTTCCAAGATGTGCAACGATCACTTTGGAATTGTTGATATCCATTCCAAGGTACTCCACGAGACGTTTGGATACAAAGCTGTGGCTTGTTCCGTGGAAGCCGTATCTTCTCACTTTGTATTTCTCATAATACTCATGAGGCAGACCATAAAGGTATGCTTTCTTCGGCATTGTCTGATGGAATGCAGTATCAAATACGCCGACCATAGGAACGTCTGGCATTAATTCCTGGCAGGCACGGATTCCGATCAGGTTTGCAGGATTGTGAAGCGGTGCAAGTTCGTTACACTCTTCGATCTGTGCAAGAACTTCATCTGTCAGGACAACAGAGCATGCGAATTTCTCTCCACCATGAACTGTACGGTGTCCGACAGCATCCACCTCTGCAAGGCTCTTTAAAGCACCTGTCTTTGGATTTACAATAGCGTCCAGTACCATCTGGATTGCCTGCTTGTGCGTTGGCATGGCAGCTTCTGTAATCTCTTTGTCAAGACCTGTTTTCTGGTAAACTAATCTTCCGTCGATCCCGATCCTCTCGCAGAGACCTTTTGCCAATACTGCTTCTGTTTCTGAATCAATGAGCTGGTATTTCAGTGATGAACTACCGCAGTTAATTACTAATACGTTCATGATTTTTCTCCTCTATCAACTATATTGTGCCTCACGGCATATTGTACTTTTTGGGTCTTTCCAGACAGACCACATATAGCTTTAGTATACGCCTTTCTTTTCTGTGCGACAAGCCACTTTTTGCCATATTTCGTGTATTTAATACGAAACATCTTGTCAATTTTTTAACGATTCTACTTACCGTTTCATAATAGAAAACTACGCTGTCACGGTCAATTGCTTATCATCCGCATTACAATCACGAAACACGGTTCAACAGTCACTTGATTTTTCTTATAAAAATGGTTATGTTACTACTAAGTCATTTTGAGACAGCCAGGAAAGGATCATCCCATGAAAATTACAGGCATTATTGCAGAATACAATCCATTTCACAATGGACATGCTTATCAGATAGCAAAAATAAAAGAGGAAACAGACAGCGATTATGTCATTGTCGCCATGAGCGGAGATTTTGTGCAGCGGGGAGAACCTGCCATCACAGACAAATACGAACGCTCCAGAATGGCACTCTCCTGCGGTGCAGATCTTGTGCTGGAACTCCCTGCTCTTTTTGCCTGCGCTTCTGCAGAATATTTTGCCAGAGCAGGTGTCGCGCTCTTTACACGGATGGGCTGTATCGACTACCTGTGTTTTGGCGCTGAAAATGCAGACCTTTCCCAGTTAAATAAAATCGCAGGCATTCTTGTCGATGAGCCTCGTTCCTATCAGGATGCCCTGAATATTTATTTAAAAGAAGGAAAAAATTTTCCTGCCGCCAGGATTCTGGCATTAAAATCTTATCTCAGTGCTGAATCTTCCTACACTGCCTTAGAGACAGAGCAGCTTACCAGCCTCTTGTCCATGCCAAATAATATTCTGGGCATTGAATATCTGAAAGCATTAAAAACCTGCGGATCACAGATTACACCTTATCCGATTCTGCGGGAAGGTGCCGGATATCATGACACCGATATTCTCTTAAAAAATGCCTCTGCTTCTGCCATCCGGCAGACTTTAAAACAGGCTGGCTCTTCCGGCAGTTCTTCCGGCTCTGCCCCGGATTTTGCATCTTTTTCTGCTGCCATGCCACAGGAAGCTTTCCGGATTTTTTCAGAATACCTCGCCTCCTCCACTTATCTGGAAGCAGATGATTTTTCCGGTATTTTAAATTATCTGTTGCTTTTTTATCCGGCAGAAGCACTTGCCTGCTTTGCCGACTGTAATATTGAAATTGCGAACCGCCTGAAAAAAAACCGCAGTGAATTTTCCTCTTTCACGCAGTTTGCTGCCTTAAATCAGAGCCGCGACATTACTTACGCACGCATGAGCCGTATTTTTACGCATATTCTGCTGCATATGACAGCCAAAGATTATAAGCAGGCAAAACAGCTTGGTTATGTTCCTTACCTGCGTCCTCTTGGTTTCAAAAAATCGTCCTCTGGCGTACTTAGTGAGATAAAAAAGCACACGGATATTCCACTGATAGGAAAGCTTGCAAATGCCAGACAGACACTTTCTGACGACGCCTATAGGCTTCTTGAAAAAGATATTTTTGCGGCTGATCTCTATGAGCAGGTACTTGCGCAAAAAAACAGAACAATCCCACGAAATGAATACACCCGTGAAATTGTTCTGCTGTAATGATTCTCAGATTGTTTTGATCACTTCTGTGACCAGTTGTTTGAATTGTCTGGAAACTCGGTCTGCTGTCTCCTGCACTTCTTTGTGATCCAGCTTTTGTTTTGACATGCCGGCTGCAAGGTTGGTAATACAGGAAATACCGCAGACTTTCATTCCCATATGATTGGCTGCCACCGCCTCACATGCGGTGCTCATTCCTGCTGCATCGCCTCCCCAGGTTCTGCACATGCGGATCTCTGCCGGTGTCTCATAGCTTGGTCCGGTAAACTGCATGTAAACGCCCTCCTGCAGTGGTATCTGAAGTTTTTCTGCCGCCTTTCTCACTTTTTCCTGTAATTCCGGCGCATACACCTCACTCATATCCGGAAATCTCGTTCCGAGTTCGTCAATATTTTCTCCGATCAGTGGATTCGGGACCGCAGTTGTGATGTGATCTGTGATGAGCATAAAATCTCCCGGTTTGAAGTTATAATTCACACCGCCTGCCGCGTTGGTCAGAATGATCTTTTTTGCTCCGAGAAGTCCCATAAGGCGTGTCGGAAGCACCACATCCGACATCGGATATCCCTCATAATAGTGCACGCGTCCCTGCATGATCACCATGGGCACACCCTCTACATGTGCGAACACAAATCTTCCCTTATGTCCTTTCACTGTGGATACCGGAAAACCTTCGATATCCGCATAGTTGACCGATGCCTCGATTTTCAGATCATCTGCGTAATCACCAAGACCGGAACCTAAAATAAGTGCCGCCTCCGGGACGAAATCCGTTTTCTCCCGGACGCTTTTATAGCATTTCATTAATTTTTCATATACTTCGCTCATGGAATGTTCCCCCTTTTGCAATCATAGTGGCGAAACTCTCACTAAAGTTTTTCTATCAATTATATGATCTTATTAATGATGGAATAAGCGGATTCCGGTGAATGCCATGGCAATGCCGTATTTGTTACAGGTTGCAATGACATGATCGTCACGGATAGAACCGCCTGGCTGGGCGATGTATTTCACTCCGCTCTTATGAGCACGTTCCACATTATCTCCAAATGGGAAGAATGCATCGGAACCAAGCGCAACGTCGGTGTTTTTATCTAACCATGCGCGTTTTTCCTCCCTTGTAAACACTTCCGGTTTTACTTTAAAAATATTCTCCCATGCGCCATCTGCAAGCACATCCATATAGTCCTCACCGATGTAGAGATCGATCGCATTATCTCTGTCTGCACGTCCGATCTTATCTAAGAACTGAAGTCCGAGCACCTGTGGAGACTGGCGTAACCACCAGTTATCTGCCTTAGAGCCGGCCAGTCTGGTACAGTGGATCCTGGACTGCTGTCCGGCACCGATACCGATTGCCTGTCCACCTTTGACATAGCATACGGAATTGGACTGTGTGTATTTTAATGTGATCATGGAAATGGCAAGATCCATTTTTGCAGAATCCGGGATTTCCTTATTCTCTGTCACGATGTTGTCAAAGAAATGCTCATCGATCACAAGCTCATTTCTTCCCTGTTCAAATGTGATTCCAAACACTTCTTTATGTTCGATCGGAGCCGGTACATAATCCGGATCGATCTCGATCACGTTGTAGTTTCCTTTTTTCTTTGCCTTTAAAATCTCAAGTGCCTCATCTGTATAGCCCGGTGCGATCACACCATCAGACACCTCTCGTTTGATTACAAGTGCTGTCTCTTTGTCACAGACATCGGATAAGGAAATGAAATCGCCGAAAGAAGACATTCTGTCCGCGCCTCTGGCTCTGATATAGGCGTTTGCAAGCGGTGTGAACTCTACGTCCATATCGTCTACCCAATAGATTTTGCGCTCTACCTCAGACAATGGAAGTCCAACTGCTGCTCCAGCCGGAGATACATGTTTAAAAGAGGTTGCTGCCGGAAGTCCGGTTGCTTTCTTTAATTCACTTACCAGCTGCCAGCCGTTAAATGCATCTAAAAAGTTGATATAACCCGGTTTTCCGTTTAACACTTTGATTGGAAGCTCGCCGTTTTCCATATAAATTCTGGATGGTTTCTGGTTTGGATTACATCCGTATTTTAACTCTAATTCTTTCATCTTAATCTCCGCTCCTGCTTATCTTTGATTTTCTAAAAAATTTATGATCTTTACTTATTTTTATTTACAATTCTTGTCTCGTATTTTCCGGTTTCAATGTCAATGTAACGTACAAATAAGGAAACTTTGTTCTCCTCATTAAGATTTTCCCATACCAGACTGGTAAAGGTATCAATGTCTCCTTCCAGACCAACAAGCTTTGGTTCTCCCTCAAAACTTGGAAGCGGGTTTCCGTCTCCCATATAAGTGTGGATAAAATGTGCTTCTCCGGCAACCGGATTCTGATATGCAAATGTGTAACGGTTACATGCATCCGGATTTCCATTATTGCTCTTTAAAATAGACATTGCATAATTGTAAGTTCCATTGTCAATGTGCATAATTCCGGAAATTCTTGGTGTATAGTTTGGAGCATCCGGCTCAAACTCTCTGGTTCTTAATGCCTGCTCAAACGTCTGCTGTTTATCCATCAACTCATAAATCGTGTCTGTCTGATCCCCATTGGTAACAATTGTTTTATTGCCAAGTACACGAACCGGAGCATAAATGATCAGGCTTGGATCACTTAATTTCGAAGGATCAAATGCCTGTGTACGGATTCCTTCCCCATCCTCCACAAACACACGGTTGCGGCTGTTCTCACTTCTACCCATAATAAAGTAAGCAGTTACTGCATACTTACCATCTGCGGATTTTCCGATGACGATTCCACGTCCTGGATAAGAATTTCCTGCAAGTTCATTTGCTAATGAGATTGATTTCATAAATCCTCCTACTCTCCTCTGTTCTACAAAGTTCATTTATCTGTGTAATGATTCAATACCTTTTTATATTAGCATTGCAGTTTTATTTTTACAATGGATTGGCTCTTATTAGTGTCATGAATTTATTTACTAAGTTATATAAGTTGTATTAATATATAATAAAACTCACTCTTTTCTCGGATAACCGTTGCTGACGGATGAACCATAACGAAAAAACTGCCCACAAAAGTGAGCAGTCCTGAATTCTAGTTTTTAAAGCTGTGGATTGGTGCCGGAATTCTTCCGCCACGGTTGATGAAATCATCACAGGAAAATTTATTTACCGGCATGATCGGCGCATAACCGAACAGTCCACCGAATTCTACCTGTTCGCCAACACCTTTTCCTATGACCGGGATCAGACGGCAGGCTGTTGTTTTCTGATTGATCATACCAAGCGCCATCTCATCTGCGATCATACCGGAGATTGTAGTTGCTTTCGTATCACCTGGAATTGCGATCATATCAAGGCCAACGGAACATACACAGGTCATCGCCTCTAATTTTTCCAGCGTGATGGCACCAGCCTGAACTGCATTGATCATTCCCTGATCTTCACTGACCGGAATGAATGCACCACTCAGACCGCCGACATAAGAAGATGCCATGACACCACCTTTTTTCACCTGATCATTTAACAGTGCCAAAGCTGCGGTCGTTCCCGGTGCTCCGGCATACTCTAAACCAATCTCACAGAGAATATCTGCCACACTGTCACCGATTGCCGGTGTCGGTGCCAGGGACAGATCAACAATACCAAATGGAATATTTAAAAGTCTTGATGCTTCCTGTGCGACAAGCTGTCCGACACGTGTTACTTTAAACGCTGTCTTTTTGATTGTCTCGCAGAGCACTTCAAAGTTCTCACCACGCACTTTTTCAAGGGCTGTCTTAACAACGCCAGGTCCACTGACACCGACATTGATGATTGCATCCGCCTCTGTCACGCCGTGGAAAGCTCCTGCCATAAACGGATTATCATCCGGCGCATTGCAGAATACGACAAGTTTCATACAGTCTACAGAATCACGGTCTTTTGACTGTTCTGCCACCTCTAATAAAATCTCTCCCATTAATTTAACTGCGTCCATATTGATACCTGTTTTGGTGGACGCAAGATTGACAGAACTGCACACGCGGTTTGTTCTGCCAAGTGCCATCGGAATAGAGCGGATCAGCATCTCATCTGCAGTTGTCATTCCCTTGGAAACCAATGCAGAATATCCACCGATTAAGTTTGCTCCCACTTTTTCAGCGGCACGGTCTAAGGTATCGGCGATCGTCGCAAAATCTTCCGGTGTCTTACATGCAGAACCACCTACCAATGCGATCGGTGTTACGGAGATCCGCTTGTTCACGATCGGAATTCCAAATTCATGCTCGATCTTCTCACCTACTGCGGCAAGATCCTTTGCAACAGTTGTGATACGGTTATAAATATTTTCATTTAATTTATCCAGATTGGAATCAATACACTCTAAGAGACTGATACCAATGGTAATGGTACGGACATCAAGGTTTTCCTGCTCGACCATTTTGTTTGTCTCATTTACCTCAAAGAAATTAATCATTTATCGCTTTCCTCCCTAGATTCTGTGCATCATATCGAAGATTTCTGCTTTCTGGCACTTAATAGATACGCCAATCTCTTCGCCTAATACATCCAGATCTTTCTGACAATCTGCAAAACTTTTTGCAGCTTTTGTCATATCAACGATCATCATCATATTGAAGTATCCAGATACGATGGTCTGGGAAATATCTAAAACATTTACTCCATTTTCTGACAGATAAGTACAGACTTTTGCAATGATACCTACTGTATCTTTTCCTACTACTGTAATAATGGTTTTATTTGCATTATTTTCCATGGTTCATGTCTCCTCACTGTATTCTGTCCGGTTCCGTCAGATTTTTCTCACGTTACCAAACTAAATTGTAATTATGTTCCATCATAGCATACTCTTTTTATCATTTCCACTACTTAAGCTCTTTTTATTTATTAAATCATCTAATAAATGTTATTAGAATACTATTTTTTGTGATACTTCGTCACGCTTCGCCACAAACATCGGGAAATCATCTCCCTTATAAGGGTTATCTCCCATCTCCACCTCCAGGCGGACCGTCTCATAGGCAAGCTCCGGATAATTGTTTTCTTTGCTCAGATGTCCTAACACAATGTGTTTCAAATGATCGTGGAGCACTTTTCCTAACAGTTGTCCACTCCGCTCGTTCGACAAATGACCTTTATCCCCAAGGATACGCTGTTTCAGGGGATAAGGATACGCTCCTGCCTGAAGCATGCGCACGTCGTGGTTGGCTTCTAACAGAAGTACATCCACATTCTGCAGTTTCTCCACAATATGGTCATCATAAGTTCCAAGGTCCGTCATAACTGCCACGTTCTTTTCCTGCTGTCTGATCTTGTAAGCAACCGGATCTGCCGCATCATGTGAGATAGACACCGGTTCGATCGTAAGATCACCGATCGTAAACTCTCTTTCCGGTTCAATCACCTGAAAAAGTGCCTCATCTATTTTTCCAACGGATTTTGTATGTAAGATGGCATCAACAGTTCCTCCTGTAGCATACATCGGAATGCCATATCTTCTTGCGATCACACCAAGCCCCGCGATATGGTCAATATGCTCATGTGTGATAAGGATTCCCTGCATGTCCGCCGTCTTTAGATCCATACTGTTTAAACCGTTCTCAATCCTTTTTCCACTGATTCCCGCGTCGATCAGTACATGACAGTCATCCGAACCGACACAGATACAATTTCCGCTGCTTCCGCTTGCAATACTGCATAATTCCATAAATCTATTTCTCTTTCCAAGCCAGTTCGATCACATCACCGTCTTTTAATTCTGCGGTGTACTGGGCGTTCTGACCATTTAATTTTGTAATGATTGCTCTTCCTGCAGAGGCAGAAAGGTCAAATTCGTAAAACTCAAAGAGATCCACAAACATATAGGACTCTCTTCCCATCAGCTTAACCGGTGTGCCATTAATGATAACTTCCACAGAATGTGTTTCCTTCTCTTTTGCATCATCCGAAGTTTCGTTATCTGCAAGACTTTCTTCCGCTGTCTGCGTTTTTTCATCCGCTGTCTCAGATGCATCATCCACCGGTGTGCTGTCCTCTGTCTCACCTGCTGCCTCACTGTCTGAAACATTCTCCTCCGATACCTCTGTGGTATCTGCTGCTTCTTCCATGCTCTCGGCAGTCTTTTCTTCTGTTGTATCAGACTCATGTGTACGGAAAGACAAAATCGTCCACTCAATATTAAAGTTCTCATAGACAAGATAATTCAGGTCGACCACACGGTTATTCACAATGATCTCTTTTTCCGTGTCGATTTCCACATCCATAAATTCTGCGATCTGCTCGACGGTATAATAAGCCCTTGTCTCAATCTCGTCTCCCTCTTTGATCTGGTAAGAGGCAGGTTCTAATTCACCGTTTACCTCAACAAAACGCGGGCATGCGATTTTCTTGCCGTTGACGATAAATGTTATGGTGGATGTGTGATACTCCTCTAACTGTTCGATGGTGATCATAGCATCCGCCCCGGCAGTGGATGGCTGGATCTCGATGTCTGAATTCGGTTCTAACTTTGTATTGATACTTGCCGGTTTTCCATTCATAGTGATCACAGCAGATTCCCCTGGCAGACCTCTCTCCACTTTTACCACACCATTGACGGTATAGTTCACTTCTTTTCCACGTTTTGGAAACAGATCTTCATTGGCTACTCCCGCCTGTAATGCGGCATCCATGATCAGAAGCTTATTGTTGTCATACATCTTAATCCGTTCGCCGTTCAAATGTACCATGATAAAACTGTTTTTCTGGTCATAATAATTCAAACAGATACCGATCGGTGTTACGATGAGCGGATCTTTTTCGATATCCGGCTGTTCAAAGGTTACTTCCTGCAATACTTCCTCACCGCGGAGAGCGACACGCTCCTGTGGAAGTCCAAGTTTATCTGCCAGCATCTCGGTGTAACCGTGGATTTTTCCACCTCCACCAACGACAAATGTAGCACTGACACTCTGTCCGCCATTTAACTCTTTGATTTTCTCCGCCACTGCGGTCGTCATTTTATCTGTTACAGGCTCTATGAGTTCCCATACTTCCTTCGCAGGAATGGAGTGTTCAATCATCATGATATCTTTGTATGTGATCATTTCCCCGGTCGTACTTGCAAGCTTGATACGCTCTGCGGTCTGGAAATCGACCAGATAATGCTGCACGATCAGTTCTGTCAGTTCATCCCCTGCGAGTGGAATCATGCCATATGCAATGATACTTCCATCTTTCGTGACGGAAATATCCGATGTTCCGGCTCCGACATCGACCAGTGCGATATTCAGCATACGGAATGTTTCCGGGATGGCAACGTCAATCGCTGCAATAGGCTCCAATGTCATATTGGCAACTTCAAGACCTGCCTGCGCCACTGCAGAATACAGTCCGTCCACAACATCCTCCGGCAAAAATGTCACGATGATATCCTCACTGATGACCTCTGCCTTATGTCCTTCGATGTTGGAATAAACCTCCTCATTCAGATAGTATTTCACAACCGAATATCCCACGCAGTAGAACTTGTATCTTGTGTCATTTTTCTCTTTTAATATGGACTGTGCCTTTTCAATTCCAAGCAGATCCAGTGTATGGATATCTTCCTTCGTAACAACGGTCTCTTCCGGATATTCATATTCTACATTTGTCGTTACAGTCTTTAACACACGACCGGCTGCTGCGATACACACTTCGGTCAACGGGCATTCAATCTGTTTCTCCAATTCCTCTTTTACCGTCCGGATCACACTTCCCACACGGCCAATGTCATGAATCTGTCCATCGATCATCGCCCTTGTCTCATGCTGCATGATATACTGTGCCACAACGATAAATTCATTTCCTTCCTTATATCCAACCGTACCTACTACATTTCGTGTTCCAATGTCCAGTCCAAATACATATGGCTGTTCGAATGTCTGTGTTTCATTCATCTGTAGTGCCCTCTCACTTACCTTTTCTTTGTAATTCTCTGATCCATTCCAATTGTCTGCAAAATCCGTCAGATAGCGCGAACTGCCTCATCGATCTGTCGCTGCATTTCCTCTAACCCTTCATTGTTGTCGATCACAACGCTGCAATGCTTCCGATACTCGGCTTCCTTCAACTGACTTGAAAAAATCTGCTGTACCTTCTCTTTGGAATACCCGCGGGATTCCATAAGTCTTGCTTCGCGGATTTCCTCTCTGGTATAAATATACCAGAGTTCATCACAAATTTCATCATAATGTTCTTCAATTAAAAGTGCCGCTTCCAAAACAAGCAGTGCAAGCTTTCCTTCCTGTCTCTCTCTCTCTGCTTCTGCTATCACATATGCTTTCACTGCCGGATGTACGATTCCATTCATCCCGGCACGCCTGTTTCCGTCTGAAAAGATCACCTTCGCCAGTTTTATCCGGTCAAAATGTCCATCTTCCTTATAAATATCATGCTCCGGAAAAGCCTGTCTGATCTGCTCATAACAGTCCGTTCCCGGTTCCATAAGTTCATGTGCAATCTCATCCGCCAGCATGACACGCACACCAGGTTTCGTTGCCAGATAATCTAAAACTGCTGATTTTCCGGCTCCTACACCACCTGTGATCCCTATAAATTTCATATTTTCCGTCCACCTTTATCTTCTTTCGTACTGTCCATTTCTGACACAAAGCTATTTTGCCTCGTACCAGTTCTTTCCAGTATGAAGGTCAATTGCCAGAGCCACCTTCAGATCTGCTGCATGCTGCATACCTTCCGTCAGGATTTCTTTTACTCTATCAATCTCATCCTCTGCTGTCTCAATTAAAAGTTCATCATGCACCGTGATGATCAGTCTTGATTTCAAATGTTCCTCCAGCAATCTGTCATGCACACGTATCATGGCGATTTTGATAATGTCTGCGGCTGTTCCCTGAATTGGCGCATTCATTGCCACACGCTCTCCAAAAGAACGCTGCATAAAGTTACTGCTGGAAAGTTCCGGAACCGGACGCCTTCTTCCAAACATGGTTGTCACGTATCCGTTCTTTTTGGCATCCTCCACAAGTCCGTCTAAAAATGTCTTGATCTTTGGATATGTTTCAAAATACCGTTCGATATACTCTGCTGCCTCTTTTTTACTGATACTTAAATCCTGGCTTAATCCAAAGGAACTGATTCCATATACGATTCCAAAGTTTACCGCTTTGGCATTTCTTCGCTGTAAATCTGTCACCTCATCAAATGGAATGTGGAATACCTGTGATGCAGTGATCCTGTGGATATCCTGTGCCTCTCTGTACGCCTCGATCAGTTTTTCATCCCCGGACATGTGCGCTAACACACGAAGCTCGATCTGCGAATAATCGGCGTCCATGAACACACATCCCTCTGCCGGTAAAAATGCTTTTCGTATCAGTCTGCCAAGTTCAATCCTCATCGGGATATTCTGGAGATTCGGCTCTGTACTGCTCAGCCTTCCGGTAACCGTGATCGTCTGGTTAAAGGAAGTATGGATTCTTCCATCCTCCTTAATGTAATTGGCAAGTCCATCTGCATAAGTGGATTTTAACTTGGTAAGCTGGCGGTATTCCAAAATATCTGCAACAATTGGATACTCTGGTGCAAGTTTGTCTAACACATCTGCGGCTGTCGAATATCCGGTCTTTGTCTTCTTTCCGTAAGGCATTTCCAGTTTTTCAAACAGGATCACGCCTAACTGTTTGGGAGAATTGATATTAAATTCTTCCCCTGCTTCCTGATAAATCCGGGTTTCCAACTCTGCAATCCGGACTGCAAGTTTCTCCCCATACTCTTTCAGATTGGCTGCATCAATGGCAATTCCTGTGTGTTCCATGTCTGCAAGCGTAAACACTAACGGCATCTCAATAGTTTCATAGAGATGTTCCATTCCGGCCGCTTTCAGATCTTCCATCATTGCCTTTTTGCTGGAAAATGCAGTGTATGCCATAAAGCAGACTGTCTTTAAAAATTCTTCCGGTTTCTCATCCATTGCCAAATCATAGCTTAACTTTCCAAGCAGATCCACTCTTGATGGGATCATAAGGCTGCTGTAATCCTTTGCAATGTCTTCATACGGATATTCATTTTTTAACGGATTGAGCAGGTATGCTGCAATGACGTTATCAAAAATATTTTTCTGATTGAGACATCCGTTTTCTTTCTGCTCGATCATATGGAGCAGTCCTAGCTGCGGTTTTAAATCCAGTGTCATATATCCTGCCGCCGCAGAATGTGTGAGAAGGTCTAATAACACACCGCTTGTCAGTTCTTCGCCTGCCCTGAAAAAGTAGGTATCCTCCTCCCCAAAGCAGACTGCCATTCCAAGGAACTCATTCGTCTGTGGTGCTGCAAAAAGATTCATCTGCCCCCCGGCATCCATGTTCGCATCCTTTTTTTCCTCCATCGGAATGATCTGAAATGCACATTCTATGCCTTTGATCTTTGCAAAAATCTTTTCGGCTTCCTTCTTCTCTGTCACAAGCTTAAAATGTTCTTCCGCCTGATTCTTTGGTGCATCCACCTCAAATCTGCCAAGCATATTCTTAAACTCCAGACGTTTGCACAAAAGATATGCTTCCTCTGTATACAGATCTTTGATCTGCTCTAATCTTGCACTCTGCAGGTCATAGTCAATATCTGCATGGATCTCGATTGTCGCTAATGTCTTACTCATCTGTGCAAGCTCATAATTTTCCTTTAAATTCCTGCTTGCCCGCGGTGGTTTGATCTCATCCACATGCGCATAACAGTTTTCAATGCTGCCGTACTGCGCAATGAGTGCTGTTGCTGTCTTTTCCCCGATTCCCGGAACGCCCGGAATATTATCCGAAGTATCTCCCATCAGTGCTTTCACATCAATAAACTCGATCGGTGTCACCTGATATTTTTCTAAAACTTCCTTCGTATTATAATCCTCAATCTCGGTTCCGGTGCGCTTTGTTTTCGGAATACGGATTTTAATATGATCAGTAGCAAGCTGCAATAAATCCCTGTCCCCTGACACAACGGATACTTCAAGTCCTTCTGCTTCGCTGCGTTTTGCAATGGTTCCCAAAATATCATCCGCCTCATAACCACCTTTTTCCACGATGGTCACACCCATGGCCTTTAACATTTCCTTCATCAGAGGCACCTGTTCGCGAAGTTCCTCCGCCATCGGCTTTCTGGTTCCCTTGTATTCTGCATACATCTTATGACGAAAAGTTGGCTGTGATACATCAAAGGCAACCGTCAGATAGTTTGGCTGTTCCTCCTCTAAAATCTTAAATAAAATATTTAAAAATCCATAGACCGCATTGGTATGAAGTCCCTCGGAATTTGTCAGATCCGGGATTCCGAAAAATGCCCGGTTTAAAATGCTGTGTCCATCGATCAGTACCAGCTTTTCACTCATAAACTTTGTGTCTCCTTCTTATTTTTTCACTGCTCATAAAAAAGCAGTAAAGGGGCTGCCGCATGCGACAGTCCCATCCTGTGATTGATTAAATTGCGCGGGTATACTTCTTCAACCACTCGTTCTCTTCCTCTGTCATGTAAGGAGAGAGTACTTCGTATACCTTCTTATGATAATCATTTAACATCCGCTTCTCACGCGGACTCATCTGCTCCGGATCAATTCCATCCAGATCGATCGGTGCGTAAGTGATGTTCTCAAATTCCATGAACTGGCCATATTCATTCTTCTCTGCTTTATGGCAGACCAGTTCATTCTCCGTACGGATACCATACTTTCCTTCCAGATATACACCCGGTTCATCGGTTGTGATCATACCCTCTTCCAGCACACCGCTGTCATGGCGTTCCGGCACGATCTTCCAGCGGAAACCATTTGGTCCTTCATGTACATTTAAGATATAACCAACGCCGTGTCCTGTACCACATTTATAGTCAATTCCCATATCCCACAGTGGACCTCGTGCAAGAATATCCAGATTCAGACCGCATGCACCATATAAAAACTTCGCATTGGCAAGCTTCATATTGGAACGGCATACTGCTGTGAAATGCTGTTTCATCTCATCGCTGATCGGTCCTAACACAAAGGTTCTCGTGATATCGGTTGTTCCCTCATAATAATGTCCGCCGGAGTCTACCAGTAAAAAGCCTTCCGGTTTTAATTCGGTATTGGATTCCGGTGTTGCAGAATAGTGCATCATCGCTGCATTTGCACCGTAGGCACTAATCGTTGTAAAGCTTAAATCAATAAAGTTCTCCTGCTCTCTTCTTCTTGCCTCCAGATAATCGGACGCAGAAATCTCTGTCATTGGGATTTTGCCGATATTTGTTTTCAGCCAGTACATGAACTTTGTCACTGCCACACCGTCTTTGACATGTGCAAGGCGGGTGTTATCCACCTCAACCGGATTCTTGATCGCCTTCATCAACTCGGTAGGGTTTGGTTTATTTATAACCTGAATGTTCTTATTTAATTCACTGCAGATACGATAATTGACACCGCTCTTGTTCATCAGAACCACAGCGCTCTCCGGAATGGTCGGAACAAAGGTGTAAATATCATCGTATGGTCTTGTCTCAATATGATTTTCCCTCAGATAAGCGCGGATGGTATCATCCACCACTTCTTCCTGTAAAAACCAGATACACTGATCTTTGGTCAGAACAAGGTAGGACAATACTACCGGAACGCTCTGAATATCACCGCCACGGATATTCAAAAGCCATGCAATATCGCAAAGGCTCGTAAGAATGTGGACATCTGCACCTTCCTCTGCCATCTTTGCACGCACATCTTTGATCTTCTCTGCAGTACTCTTTCCGGAATATTTTTCTTCCAGTATAAATAATGGAGCTTTGGATAACTCCGGTCTGTCTGTCCAGATCAGATTGATCAGATCTTCCCCTACAAAAAGAGAACCTTTCTTTTCCTCTGCGATTGCCACAAACTTTTCACCCCAGGCACCGTTTATGGTTCTTCCGTCAAAACCGATGCAGCCGCCCTGTGGCAGTTTGTCTTTTACAAATTCTTCTACGGTAGGTACACCTTCCTCTGCCATACGGTATAACGTGACAGTGCTTCCCTCTAACTGTTTCTCAGCCTGCACAAAATAGCGGCCGTCTGTCCAAAGTCCTGCCTCTTTTAATGTGATGACTGCCGTTCCTGCGGAACCGGTAAATCCTGTAATAAACTTTCTTGCCTTAAAATGCTCCCCAACATACTCTGACTCATGAAAATCAGCGGTTGGTACTACATAAATATCAATACTTCTGCGTTTCATCTCTTCCCGAAGCGCTGCTAATCTCTCTGGTATCATTTTTCTGCCTCTCTCTATGTCTCATTTATGCCTATATGGCATATTATCAGTTACTGTTCACTCGTATCTCGTTCCAGTAACGATTATCACTCTTAATTCTCATCCGTGAACTCAAAAAACTTCGTGTCGATCTCCGGATAAGACCTCTTTAAGGAAATCGGTCTGCCGGAACGGTTCAAAAAGCAATGTGAACTCTTTGCCGTTGTGCGCAGCTCCCCAGTCTCTTTGTCTGTCATCCGGTATTCCACATCCATCTTGATTCCGTTATACTTTGTGATCTTCGTCTCGATCACCACCGTGTCATCAAAATGAACCATACTGTGGTACTCACAGGACACCGACAATACCGGACTGATGATCTCCATCTCTTCCATCTGCTTATAACTAAGTCCGATCTGTTCCATCAGATCCATCCTTGCCTCTTCCATCCATTTAATATAGTTGGAATGATGGATAATTCCCATCTGGTCTGTCTCGTAATACTTTGCGTGATGCTCATAAGGGCGGATCTTAATCGCACTCTCATCTTCTCCATATATCTTGATTTCTTTTCCAGCCATGATCAGTCACTACCTTTCTCTCTATCTTCAATAGCTGTCTGTGACTATCTTATCACTGCGGTAGTTTTATTTCAATGCCACTCTCTAAAATATTCCTGATAATCTTCTTCATCTGCAAAAAGCATGTAAGCTCCGTCCACATATCCCATATAGCCTGCTTCGATCACATATCCCTTCATAAAAAAACACTCCTTTCAACCTTTTTACGTTCTCTCAAGTTGAAAAGAGTGTATCTTATTTACTGTCCAATAAACCGTACTTTTATGGTGTCTTAGGAAAAAATTTTTTATTTGTTATTGGCTTTTTCCTGAAATTTTTCATTATCGATCACAAAACGTTCATGCGTTCCCTCACCGATCTTGCCGCGCTCATCAAACGCTTCCACTTTAAATACCAGTCTCTTGCGGTCGATCTCTACCAGTTCACTCTTGGCTGTCACTTCCATTCCAAGCGGTGTTGCTGAGATATGGGATACATTCATCAGCGTTCCGACGGTTCCTTTTCCCTCCTCAAGCTCTGGAGCAACGCTCTTGTAGGCAGCCTGCTCCATCAATGCGATCATGGAAGGTGTTGCATATACCTTCAGCTCACCGCTTTTCATTGCCTGCGCTGAATTGCTCTCTGATACTACCTCTTTTGCTTCTCCTTTGATACCTGTCTCTAACATCTGTTACCTCTTTTCTGTCTCTTAATCACTTTCTTCTATATTGCTTCTGTAAAGATAAGCTTATTTTAACACAGGCTTTCCGATACAACAATATTCTTTTCCTGTTTTCCTCTCCAAAAGGCAGAGAGCAAGAAAAGAACCAGACAGCCAAGACTTATCATGGCACCCGTCTTCAGTCCGGGTGTTGTATAAATAAGTTCTATGTCATGTTTTCCCTCCGTCAACGGCACACTGATAAACGCCTCAGCAAATGTCTCCGGCTCTGTCTCTTTTCCATCCACATACACCGTCCAGCCATCTTCCCTTGCAATCGAAAACACGAGATCCCCCGCTTTTTCCACATCGATCGTACCTGTGATCTTCCGGTCTGAAATCGAGGTGAGTTCCATTGTCTGGCTGTTTAACGTCTCATATGCGGTATCCAGTGCACCCATATTCAACTGATAGGCAGTGATATCCACACGCTCGTTATTGGAATTTTTGATCCGGATCACTTCCCCGGCTTTTGCATACCCCAGATCTAAAATATATCCGTGGGACGCCTTCGTAAAGGACTTCGTTCTTCCATCACTGACCTCTTCCTCAAGGGTGTCGGATGTCACAGAACTGTATGCTGCAAAATAATATCCGTCCTCCGTCACCTGAATCGTAGACACGCCGACTTCCGATTCCGCTGGAACTACTGAGAGCATCTCTTCCTGTGCCCCCAACAGTTCCGCAAGTTCATTCTGGTTAGAGACACCGCCGCCATTTTTATAGTCCCAGCGTTCTGCCACCTCACCATCTACCATAAATCCCAGTGGAAGTGAATATTTGTTTTCATATAAATAAGTGTCCCCTGATGAAGCTGCAAGAGTACGGATTGGGCTTTCCTCCATTGCATTGTCCGCGATCACATATTTTAAGGAAAGCATGGAAGAGATCAAAGGCGACGCGCCGTTGATACAGTAAAAATTCTTTCCGCCTTCCATTCCAAGATCCTGATAAATATGACTGACATTGATGTTCATCAGCGAAGAAAACTGTGTTGCAGAGTAATAGCCGGACAACGCCGCATCATTTTTCGTTTTCCGCTCCATCTCTTCCGTCCGGTAAAAATACACCGCGCTGTTTTCACTTTCCTTTTCCTTAGCCTGCTCTAAAACGTTTTCATAATCCTTCCAGTCTTTCACATAAGAAGTCCTGCTCACCGTGTCCAGACCTGTCATATCAAAATTGATCGTCAACTCTGCAATTACTACAATTGACGTAATCAAAAAAACATAATCTCTGACTTTTGCATTTCCTCCATACCACACCAGAAGCAGCACCGCGTACACAACGATAAACACTGCCGTCGTAAAGAAACTGTCGCTTCCGGTCAGCTCGCTGTCCGACCAGCGGTACGCTGCATACAGGAATGCCCCATCCAAGACCAGTGCCACAAGCACGTGATACCAGCGGTTTTCTTTCAGATGCAAAAATGTCTCAAAACACAATACTAACAATAAAAAACTGTATAAAAAGCTCTGTCTGCCCGGCAGTGAATCCGGGAAATGTAATCCATGCCAGATAAAATCCAGCATATTATTGGCAAAGCTTAATGCCATAAACGCAAGCAGTAATACGCGCGGCAGTTTCTTTTTCCAGCTGATTCCGCGGTTCATCAGATATAACAGGATCAAAAACAATGTAAACACGCCAGTATAAATGTTTGGCCAGTGGTCACGTCCTGTATACGTTTCTACAAAAATACATTGCCTTCCCAGCTCTGCGATCAGATTAAAATACCATTCCACCGCACTTGGAAAAGAAATCCCCTGCGAGCCGCTCTCCCCTAAAATAATCGCTTCCGGGATCAGCAGCACTGCACCTGTTCCACCCGCCAGAAGGGAATACCATGCAAACCGTACACATGCCCCGATTTTTCCTTCCCTCTGCTCCAATAAAAGGATCAGAAAATAGAGCACAAGAAAAATGCAGATCATAATCGAAATGTAATAATTGGACAAAATGGCTGTCGCCAGTGTCACATAATACAATGCAGCCTTTTTCTCTTTTACAAGCTGTTCCACACCGAGGATAATGAGCGGCGCAAGCACCAGACAATCTGTCCACATCACATTCCAGGCATAAGCTGCCATAAACGCAGACAGTGCATACGCCGTTCCAAATACCGCGATTGCCGGGTGATTTGTGTGAAAGTGCTTTTTCAGATAATATGCAAATGTCAGTCCACAGAGCGAGATACGAAAAATCATAAGGATTGACATGAATTCGATCACGTATCCCTTCGGGCACAGCAAAATAAACCAGTTCAAAGGGCTTGCCAGATAATAGGCAAACAGTGACACAAAATCCGCACCAAGCCCGATCGTCCACGAGTACATGAGGCTTTCGCCGCTTCTTAATTTATCCACAAACTCTGTAAAAAAAGGACAATATTGATGATACATATCCACCTGTAACAGACAACGTTCCCCAAATGGATACACTTCATGATCGATACAAATGATCACCGAGATCAGAAGTGGTATCAGAAAGGCGGCAAGCAGTGGCAGCCGTTTACACCACTTTTTCGATTTTGTCTCATTGATTTGTGTCTGATTCATTCTTACTAACTCCTGTTTTCTTTCCTTCATTTCTTTCCTGATGAGCGATCTGTCTGCACACTCACTCTTTTTTCCAGTCAAATAGCTGATAATACTGCAGACTCTGGTAATCTTTCAATTCCTGTTTTAAGCTGGATGAATTTGTATCCAGACCATCTTTCGTGAGCACACGCATTGCAGAGATAACCGGATAATTCTGTTGTAATTCCAACAGATAAGAACCATATGCATTCTCAGAAATTCCTGCATAGTGTAATACGTCCGCTGCAAGATAATTTGCACTTGTATCTTTTCCGCTCTCTGCATCAATGTCATAATTCGCCCAGATCACATATGGCACTTCATACCGCAGTTTCAACTGATTCTCTGTCAGTGTCTTTGTCGTCATACCGTTCAGATTCAAAATCGGCGCTGCCACCGTGTCATTTGGCTGATGATCCCCAAAGAATACCACAATTGTCTTTTCGTCTGCCTCCTCAAAATAGGAAATCAGTTTTTCCAGTGCCTGATCCGAAAGTCTGACAAGCGATAAATACTGGCTCAATGGTGTACTCTCCACACCCTCCACTGTGATATCCGGGGTAAAATTATCATAAGTATCCGAGTATCCACCGTGATTTTGCATCGTCACATTGAAAACGAATAACGGTGTTCCCTCTTCTTTTTTCTCATATAATTCAATGATCTTATCCACACAGCTATTATCGCTGATGTACTTGCGCACATAACCTGCTCCCCAGTACTGGTCTTTAAAAATACTCTCTGAAAAGCCAAGCAATGGATATACCGTATCCCTGTCCCAGCCATCCGCATAATAAGGATGCGCTGCCACGGTCTCATAGCCCAAAGATGCCAGATACGCCGGGAGCGCCGGAAGTTCTTTCGTGATGTATTGCTGATACGGAATACTTCCCTGTGGCAGAAACGCCATACTGTTTCCCGTCAGGAACTCAAACTCTGTATTTGCGGTATTTCCTCCACACACAGACACATTCAGATAACCTGTCACCGTATTTTCTGCTCCGTTCTGTAAACTGTGCAGATATGGCATATAATCTTCATTTGTTGTAAAATCTCCCAACACTTTCAGGTCAGAAAAAGACTCATTCATCACGACGATGATATTTGGCAGTTCCTCTTTCTTATCACTGCTGTCTGCGTCATCTTCCTGCTCTGTATAGCTTTCCAGCACTGCCTGCTCTTTTGCAGCGTCATAACCTGACGGTTTTTCTACGGTCACATAGGCAAGATCCATTGCAAAAGTCACTGCCATTCCATTTACCTGCGTCATAAATGCCGGGGTAAATAAAAATGGATACAATCTGTGTCCGGTCTGAAAATCTTCATCCTGCAGCAGATTGACAAACAAGACCAGCACGATACAGCATACGCCCGCCGGGATCAGACGCTTCCATAATTGAAACTTCGGTATTCCGGTTTTTACAAACTGCAGTAAAACGATCATTCCAAGAAACACAAGCGTCACCACGACCATTCTCGTGTCCGGTTTAAAATCATAATTGGACGCCACACTTACCGCCGTCTTCCAGGAAAAAATATCCCATGGCACGATCGGATTGGTTCGGAAACGAACCACATAAGCATTTGCGATTCCATAAATCATCGCAACCACCAGTTCGATCCGAAGTCCGCTTTGTATCTTTCCGGTCACACTGACAAAGATCCACGCCAAAAGCTCAAAGAGCAAGATATTAAAAAACTGCGCCCACGGTCTTACCTCTTCGAATGGATTGTGTGTGTAGGCTTCCATGAGATAAAACGTGATCATCGGGAATACGATCAGTGTAACGATTGCTGCAATGAGCTGTATCTGTTTTTTATATTTCATCTGTTTCATTTTATTACTTCCAACTTTTCTGATTCATCTTCTGCCACGGAATCCTGCACAAAAAAATGTGCCAAAATGTTTTTCCGTGACCACAACACGGTACATTTTAGCACATCTCTTTTTCAATTGAAATCCGTTCGCAGATTTTTCACATTTTTATAAGAATTCAGTGACAGATTTTTCCCTTTTACATCATTCCATCCGAATTGAAGTTTCCGGAAGAACCTCTGCTTAAATTCAGATAAAAATGAGCCGTTGCCATATGGGTATATGGATTTAAGAATAAATCTCCGATTCCAAATGTACATGCACTTAAAATCATCCAGCCGATAAAACTGAAATCCAGACAAAACAGCGACCATTTATTGCCATCCATCATCTGTTTGGATGCCTCAATCGCCTCCATGATTCCCATTTCCGGATGTTCTGCCATGATGTAAGGCGCCATCGCATAACGATAGGAAGCGATAATTCCCGGTATGATAAATAACAACGTCCACAAGAAAATAAAAATAGAAGTTACAATACGAAGCCCGAGTGCCTTTCCAAAATACTGGAAATAAGCAAACTCATCCTTAATGTCCGCATTCTCGCCCAATGCACGTTTGGAAAAATAAGCACACATACCAAGTTCCACTACACCACCGATCACAAACTGTGCCAGTGCATAAATGCTTAAAATGCTCATCATGACAGCCAGGATTCCAAGCATTTCTGCCGGAAGCTGATTCAGGCTCATATTTATCCCAAAAATCTGTACGCTCATTCCCTCCCCATATTGATAATTTGCGGTAACAGGTATAACGGACTGGATTCCTCCAAGCAATGCTCCTACAAAACAAACAAGAACTGCCATTCCCCAGTTTCCACTCAAAGATGCTCTTGCGCGCTCACGGTAATCTGCTGCTCTCAACATAATCTCTCTCCTTTTTCTCCTAAAAATCAGTTCATTATCCATAATAAGTCTTTTTCTCCAAAAATAAAAGCCCTATTGCTTTATTTATAAAAATATTATATTGTGTTTTCATCACTTAAACATGCTTCGCTGCTTATACCTCATGGGCATGCGAACGGAAACAGAGAAAGGTAAGGTATTGTTATGGATGAATTTTTTGATCAGTTTTTTCCTACTGAATTTTTGATAGAATATTTAGAAAACGGTCCCGAAGAAAACATGGATCGTTTTCAGACTTATGTTGTGTATCGTTTCCTCACTTTTGCGGCAAAGGAAAATCCGGCTGTTATAACAGAATTAAGGGATACGTTAGAGTGTCCGCTCTCTATGGACAATCTTTCTGATATTTACCGTTTTCTGGATCAGGATTTTTATTTTTCTCCTTCTTTTTCCGAGAATTCTTTTGATCCGGTTCTTTTATGCTACGCCATCGCCATCATTGACGACAAATCCGGTTTTGGTCTTGCGATCTTAAACCGCATTTTCAAAGAGGCATGCCCTGAGATTTCTTCCGTGGATTTTTCAAATGTGGATGTGGATCTGGAACTTTTATTGCAGACAGAAGTACAGTTTTATGCTGCCCTTGCCATCTGTTCTATCCACTATAGTACACTGATCGCATTGCTTCCAAAATTTGCGGCCGCCTATATGGAAGATCTGCATTTTACGTGCGAAGATTTTATTCTCTACGATTTTATGGATGAATATTTTGAAACAAAGAACTGCTCTGCCAACCCTGCTTTTCAGGAAATGACCGATACTCTGGTGCTGGCAACCCTGCAATCTTTTGATACGGATCTTGAAAACTTTACGTTAGATGGTTTATTCCAGTTAAAACACCCTGCCGGACGTTTTGCAGCCATTTACCGCAGCGGCGCGATCGATATGAAAGATCTCCCGGTTCCGGCTGACGCTGCTGTTCTGATGAAGCATATCCTCTCCTATGCAGCCGCTTATGAGCTTCGCAACAACCTCTACGATTACCATCTCGATGAGGACAAGACGATCACGCTCACCAACTGGAAAGAAAACCTGAAATGGCATTATGTACAATACACCAATGTATATAATCTCGCCCTTTCCTCTTTTGTAGCTGCCTGCTACTCCAGAAAGCTGCTCCAAAAACAGTTTGAGGAAAACCTGTGTGAGCTGAATCAGTAATGGAAAGTCCCCGGAATCACTGGAAACCGGGGACTTTCTCGTTAATAATTGCTTACGACAAGACGCTTTTTGAAGTGGATATCCATCTGGTCGATGGCGGTTCTTGCCTGACTGTAACGATTACGATTGGTGTTGATCACACAGATCTGGCTTGCACCATGAAATTTTCTGCGAAGAAAAAATGGAATACTGATCCAGCTCTTGGTAAACGGAATATGATTCTCCATCAGAACATGGATCGTCTGCTCACTGGTCTTCTCATTCGTTGTTCTGCATAATTCGATATCTTTGTCAATGTCTCTGCCATTTCCTAATGTCACACTTCTGCCCATAACGTAAAAACTCCTTTTTCACTTAATCCTGATCTGTACCTGTTTTCCAAGACTTCCTGCCACCTTGATCAGGAAATCAAGACTTGGATTATATTTACCGCTCTCAAATCTGGAAATATTAGACTTTTTCGTTCCCACACGCTCCGCCAACACTTCCTGTGTCATATCCTGCGCTTTTCTTGCATCCTTCAACTGCTGGACCACTTCATACCGAGGGGTAAGCTGTTGACCTGCAAGATGTTTCTTTTCTCCCTGAGCCAAACTGACGCCCTCCTGCATTCGCCTATCTTTTGCTGCAATGATTTTCTGCTCATTCGTTCATTGCTTTTTTCTGTAATTCTTTTTTCACATGTTATTAAGTTATCATATAAGATAACTTTCGTCAACAAAAAAGCCTGAAAATCATCATTTTTCATAATATGTTTTTTCTTCTTAAAATATGTGTAAAATAATTTTCCAGAAGCAAAAAATTTTCTTGCAATCTGTCTTTGAGTATGATAAGATATTTCTTGCTTGAGCGATTTTGTTCAAGAAGTTTATAAGACGCAGGAGTGGCGGAATGGCAGACGCATCAGACTCAAAATCTGACGCTGGCAACAGTGTGTGGGTTCAAGTCCCATCTCCTGCATTAAGAAAAAAGAGCCGTAAACATACGATTTTCATTGAAAAATCAAAGGTTTACGGCTCTTCTAGTCTTAGAAATATTTGCAAAATAAATTGTAAATTTGTCATAAAAATACAAAATCTTGTCAGGAAACTTGTCACAATTTCTTTCTCATCAGCTTTTGATTCTGCAATCTTTTCTGATCTACTGCCTGATTCTTTTCGTATTCACTTGTCGCCTATGCCATTGCAGGCTCTTTCTTCTTAATGACTGCTTCCACAGCAGCCACGCTTGTTTCTGCAACGTCTGCGATCTGATCTAATGTATAACCTTTTTTATACATATTCAGAATAAATTTTTCGCTTGTTTTTTCTGTGGCTTTTTCCGTAGCTTTTTCTTCAATGCCTGTACTCAGATTACACATAATTCTCACATCCTCTCTTAATTCATTGCTAAGTCGAATATTGTACTTATCAACACGCATTTTTTGCGTGTTGTTATTTTTATCAACTTCTGAAGACTTAAATATATTATTTATATGTTTTCTGATGTTTGTTTCGTCTTTATCAAACAAAACAGCCATCTGGTTAGCCGATAACCATACTGATTCTCTGTCTTGAGATACCGGAACTTCTAATTGTATATTTTCATCCATAAATAAAACGATATCATTTTCCCTATTCTGCATCCATTAAACCTTCCTCATAATGTATCTATTATAAATTTTATCGTATTTTTCAGATTCAGTCCATCTTTTTTCCTAAACAATAGACTCCTCTTAAAAAGTCTATGATCTACATATGCACCACTTGTTTTGCTAACACTAATTATATATCCATTGACTATATAGTCAAATTTGTGTATAATTTTGTTATCAAATAAGGAGGTGCCGATATGCCAGCAATCAGATCAAGCGCTGATTTACGCAACAACTACAATGAGATTTCAACTTATTGTCACGATTATCCGGAACCAGTATTTATCACAAAGAATGGAAAAGGCGATCTTGCTGTTATGAGCATTGAAACCTACGAAGACTTGACCAGTCGATTCGAATTATACAGCCAGCTAAAAGAAGGCATGGATGATATTTCATCCGGTAACACACGCCCATTTGCTGATGCTATGTCAGATATCAGGAGTCGCCGTCGATGAGTTATCATATTCATATCACTTCCACAGCAGAACGCGATATTATACGCGCCGCGGATTATATTGAATTTGTACTCAAAAATCCAGATGCTGCAGATCATCTATTGGATACTGTCACTGCGCAAATCAATTCATTGTCTGAGTTTCCGCAGAAATTCCGTCCCGTTGATGATCCGGTATTAGCAAGCTGGGGGATTCGTTTCATGATAGTCAATAACTACTTAGCTTTTTATACAATTGATGAAGAAAAACAGATGGTAATTATTGTCCGATTTCTCTATCAAAAAAGCAATTGGTCTTCCATTCTTCAACAAGGTTTTCCACTCATTTAAGGAATCTGTTTATTCAGGTTCCTTTTTATAGATACATCTTCATCAGTGCCATTCTCTCAAGGCTCTTCCGTGCCAGATACTTCTCTTTATAATCCTCGTATTTCCTCACGCCATCTTCGGCGCCGTTCTCCAGAAACCGTTCTTTAACGGACATTACATAGATCTCTGCAAAGGTTTCCAGACAAAAGGCGCCCAACATAACTGGATACTCAGGATATGCCTCCTTATAGACGCAGCCGCAATCCACGTTAACATCATTTTGGTGATAGCTTATAAGACCGGGGCGAATATTATAAGTTAACGAATCCCCGGCTGCCAGTGCAATCGTAGGCGTATGTCCGTGCACGACAATCTCATCACTCTTATAATTTCCATACTTTCTTGCATACAGATTTGTATAATATTGCTCTAATTTTGGTACTCCCTCATCATACTCATAAAAAGCGTGCACGATCCTATAATCCACGGTTTTTCCGGATGCCGTTTCAACTGTAATTTTCCGGTTGTAAGGCAAATGTGAGAAGAATTCAATATACGGTTTCAATCCATCCGGTGTCAGTTTTCCGATTGCGTCCATCCACCTTGAAAAATCATAATAGGTTTCAGGCATTGGTTCTCTGGCGGAATAACTACCGGCGTCATCATACCAGTCCATAAACTCCTTATACCACTCAATTGCCATCTGCTCGTGATTACCGCGGACAGCCTTATATTTGCCGTCTAATGTAATGTTCTCCATACACCAATCCAGCACCTTATCGACGTCCGGTCCTCGGTCAATAAAATCACCAACGAAGATGATCTGTGCATCCGGATCCTGTGACTCAATTTTATTTAATAAAGCCATCATGTCCTGATAGCAGCCATGTATGTCTCCGATCACATAATGCATCCATTCTCACCCGCTTTCTGTAAATATGGTTATAGCCGTCTCTTCTTATTTTGTGTATGGTTTAAGTACCCTGTCAAATATCCTATAATTTGTGTCGTCGCTTGGACTACAATAAACTGCAAACTCAATATTCTTAAACGCATACAGATATTCATTCACAACATTTTTGGATGCTTGTGCGACTACATTCGGATTGTTCATGAAAGCTCCGCATCCAAAAGCTCCGAGAACAATCGTTTCGATTCCATGATTCAAAGCCACATCCAGAATCCTCCAAAGCCGCTTCTCATGGATTGCCAGCAGCTCCTTATCTGTAATCTTGATTGCATCCTTGCCGTCTCCTGTGTTAAACGCATTGCTTGGTTTTTCTCTCAAGTTCGGAGCCGCACAGGTGATAACATCAACCTCATACCAATCCGCTTCATCCATCAGTTCCGGCTTTACGGTATCGCTTTTGAAAACCAAAACGTCTGGTGTGTAAATGATATCATCATTGTGGATTGGATTATGTTCTGCCCGGTGTGCCATGTAGAATCCACTCCACGCATCCGGAGCATTCAGGCACTTAAACAACCCGGAACATCTGCATAAGCACTCTTCCTGAGCATTTGCACCACGCTCCACTCCGCCACCCGGATTCGAAGCCGATGCAAAATTATGTACCGCTGTTTTCGTTCCTCGGTATCCCAATGCCGCTTCAAAGGTTCTCTTTTTTGATACCGTGATCCGTGCTTTCTCTTTGTATCGGTTCTTATCTGGTTCTGCAACCGCATCCCCTTCTAAAATCAACTTCTGTCCTTCTGCTGAGTTATGAACAGATTCTCTTATTCTGTCATTGTTTTTGCACAGATTCATTGTGTCCTGAAATACATTGATATTCTCTGTTCTTCCCATTGTAAATCCTTCTTTCTACGATTTTATGAATCCTTTTCCTGAAATGCTTTATTGTTCCGCATCAGCTCATTGAACGATGCCGGAGTGTAATTATTAATGCAGGCACCGGCATTCAGGGCACGTTCTCTGGTTTTCATAAATTCGTATACCTCATCCCGTGCCCCATGGATGTGCCCATAAATAAGCCACGATCCATGACGGCTCTTATACCATTCTGCCAATGGATAATGACACAGGCAGATCTGCTTGTCTTCGTCTGTGACATGCTGCATTTTTTCAACACTCTCCAGATACTTTGAAACGTTTTCACAATCCAGTGTCGCCTTGTCATGATTTCCGATGATGAGGTGCTTATGACCTTTGAGTTGTCTTAAATACCAGTCCGGTGTCCGTCCTGACCGATAACAGAAGTCGCCCACGATATAAACATCATCATCTGCAGACACTCTCGAATTCCACAGCTGAATCAGGCAGTGATCCATCGTGTCGACATCTGAGAATGGTCTGTGATCAAACAGTATTACATTTTTATGTCCGAAATGCAGATCGCTAATATATAAATTCATGATACGCCTCCCTCAATTTATTCCTCATCGTCTTGTAATCTAAACCTTTGAATCAACTCTTTCTCAAATGCCAACGATTCCGGTGTCTCCTGTACCGCTCTCTCATACTCAGGTTCTTCCGGTTCATAAGGTCTCCCGCTTTCGTCCATAAAAAACCTCAGATTCTCACTCATCATCATCGTTGCCTTCGTATTCAATCAACTCTTCATAGTCGTCTTTGCTTCCGATCCTGCGCAGATAATCTTTCCCGCCGTCGACAGCAACCGCACCGCATTTACAGAACTTAAAGTCATGCCTGCTCATACTCTCAATAATCTCTCCACATTTTTTGCACTTAATCCTGTTTCTGATAATCTTTTTCATGATATTGTCCTCGCTTTCTATATCTATTATTAATTATAATTGGATTTCCTATCTGCCGCCACATGAAATTATGGTGCTGTTTCCTTCGATATTTGCGATTTTGTCGTCGTCTCAGTCGATATTTTAAATTTTGACGACGTTTCCTTCGATAATCGCTTATCTGATTCGATAATTGCGGATTCCATTTTGAATCACCATAACATCATTTATCCTATTCAGTATCCATTGTTTATATGTGTCCCGTAATATATTAATATCCTCGTCAATGACGAGGATATTTTCAATACTGATATTTAATAATTTGCTTAAGATCAGGAGGTTTTCGAGATTTGGCAGTGATTTCCCGGAAAGCCATTTATAGACAGCCTGTGGATTCTCAAATCCCATGACTTCCTGAACATCTTTCACCGTATACCCATTGGTTTTCAACAGTCTCCGAATGTTTGCTCCTGTTTCTTGTTGCTGGATTGATAGATAAATTGGTTTCATAAGCACTTCCCCCTTATTTATCTGCCGTTTTAATATGTAGTAGAAGCCTTCTAGCACCTTTTGAATGAATCCGCCAGTATTTTATTCTTCATTCTCAGTCACACGGATTCCCAATGCTTCACTTGCCCAGTCAATATAAATCTCTGTGATAATGAGTGATTTTATATCATCGGGAACCTCATTTTCGTAGCCGAAATATACCGTTTCTTTATTTTTATGAACATTTATCATAAAAGAGTCATCTGCTGAAGTTATCTTTAAAAAGTCTCCCAATGTCTGTCCCATAATGCAATCCTCCTGCTATACTATAATGAAATGTTTCAATAAATGTCTATTTTCCTTCCTTAAGATTACACCCAATGGCAGATTATGTCATTCAACTGCTGGTTTAAAATGTCTTATATGCTCTGTGCTCAGCGTATAAAATCTCATAAAATACCCATCAGGCTCCTACTTTTTCCGCCTCCAACACTTCCGTATTTCTTAATTATTCTACTGCTTTTAATTTCTTCACATCAACTACAATAGCTGCGGTTCCGGCAATAATAAACAGAATATTCATAATCAAAATACTGGTTGTAGAATCACCAAATGCAAATACCAGAAGCAAACCAATTGTTCCAAGTATCTTCCATTTGATTACGTTAACTTTTGTCCAAAGCCAAATAAGCGCGGTCACGACAGCATAGATACATAATGGGCTTCCAATCAGGTTAACAATCGCTGCTAAAACTCCTACTCTACTTGCATATCCAGGAAATTCTGCAATGCTACTGATCAGAAATACTGCTGCTAATACTGCTTTTACCACCATCATTGTTAATTGTTTTTTGTTTGTGTTGTTCATTTTGTTTTCTCCTTTTCGTTTCCATAATGTTATATTTTTTTTGTTACACTTATTAGACAGTGCCATTTACAAACAGGTTTTAGAAATCTATAAATATTTTTATCCAATGAATATATTTTCAATATCATGCAAAGCTAATATAATAAATAAGACAACAAATACTAAATTTAAGATCATTGCTGCCACTGTAGCTGTACAGAGGCTCATTAAAAATACCAGTAAAACAAATGCGATAAAAGTCCCCAATAAAGAACATGTCATCAGAAATACCATAACCAGTATTGTCACAACGACATAGATTGATGCTGTGCTGCCGACAAGTTCAATAATAGCAAATATAATAGATCTGCCATCACTGAGGCGATCAATAAATGTTGGTACTCCCTCAAAAATCAGGAATAATACCATCAATACAACCTTAACTGCTGAAAATACTGCTTGTCCTACGTTTAATCCATTTTTGTTCATAACTTATTTTCTCCTTTTCGTGTTTGGATTTTTATTTGTTTACACTTATAAGACAGTACGATAAGCAAACAGGTTTTAAAAAAATATAAATATTTCAAAAAGTTTTTTATTTATCATCATTATCGCTATACTCTACCAGATACATACAGAAAAAAGCCCATCACATGGATGAGCTCTCTTCCGTATAAACAAAAATATTTATAAAAGGTGGAAACAAACTGCCAACAAACTAACTATTTGTGCCCGCTTAATTAGGAATGACTGTTTCACTTTTTTCCCATTTCAACCTTATTATAATCTTATGACTGATAGAGTTCTGTTTCGTAATACTCTCCTTGAAGCACACCATTATAGTACAACTTCAAAAGCAATTTATCATAGGTTTCCCCATAAATGTCAAGTGTTTCTCCAGACGGTTCCAAAGTAAATGCATATCCGCTGTCTGTGAAATTCGAATAGGAACTGTCTGCTTTCTTCAGATAATAGATTTTGTCACCATAATTGAAGACTTCCAGAGAACCTACAGATCCGCCATTTATGTTTCCGCACCAGCCTTCTACTCCACCGTCTTCTGTAAACATGCTTAATGATAATGTCTGCCCATCATTGCTTGAGTACGAACCCGGTGTATTCCAGAAATTACCAGTTGGTGTATAGTTCGGAACCGGAATATTTCCGCTCTGATTAACTGTCTCCTCTTCTGCTTCTTGTACTTCTGTTTCTTCCGGAGCCACTTCATCCGGTTCCTCAGTTGTTTCTTCCACTACTTCTTCGGTTTCCGTTTCTGGGACTGATTCTGTTACAGTGATATGGGATGCGTATATGGCATTCATCTCATCTTCCCCATTTGTAACCCAATCATTGTATGCGTCGTCAGCACTCGAGAAAATAAGGTCATCTTCTGTAATGCAGTACCATTCATCAAAACTATAACCGTCAGAATTGATCATCTTATTTATATCTTTAAATTGAGTGTGTTCATCTTCCTCATAAGTAAATTCATAAACTGGATCCTCAGAATACATAAAGGTAGAATCTGACAGCAATGCAGGACCATACGTATCTGGATCTTCAATGTATTTATTATATTTTTCAGACTCTGGAACACGATTGAGCATGTACCCACCACCATCTGTCTCGTAAGTAAAATATATACGTCCTTTGTATTCTCCAAAATACCATTTTTTATCATTATCTTTTTTCATTTCTGCGAATCCTATTCCATTTGACTCACATGGGAATGAAACTCCTCCATGTTCTACATCATCAATCTCATTTATATATAATTTAAGCGGATATTTATATTCACGAATACTAATATATTTTACACCATATCTATGATCTACATTATATTTAGCCCATTGAGGTAATTCCATTTTCTGCCCCTGCATATGCACAATCGCTGCAGCTCCTCCGCCGACAACAAGCGTTCCGGCGACAATTCCTGCGATTACCTTTGTTGCGATTCCTTTTCCGGCGCCTGCTGCTACTGTGGCTGCGGTCGTTCCGGCAACGGTACTTCCGGTTCCTGCTGCGGTTGTAACTGCTTTGGTTGCCGAAGACACTGCAGCCGACATTGCCGGAATCTGTGTCGCCTGTGCCGCTTTAACATCCTCTTTAAGCAGCAACAGGAAGAATGGAATCGGAGCAAGACCATAGAGTTTGGTACCCTTCTTTTCGAGGTCTAATACTTTGTCTTTGATTTTTTGTCTGCCATAATTCAGGCGGCTCTTGACGGTGTTCTCTGATACTTCAAGCACGGACGCCATTTCTTTTACAGACATCTGTTCCATATAGAACATTGTGACACAGATGCGCTGTTCATCTGTCAAAGTATCAATGATCTCTTTCATCAGTCTCGTCGTCTCATTCTGATCCATAACGACTTCCGGCTGAACGGATACACGGTCATCCACAAATGTATCACTGATATCCTGTCCGTCTTCGTTTTCTGTTTCCGAGAACAAGGTTACCTTTCTTCGTTTCAGTTCATTTTTGGAAAGGTTCGACACAATCGTTCCGATCCAGGACGGAAACTTCTCCGGGTCTTCTAAGGTATCCAGCGACTTAAAAGCCTTCACATAGGCATCCTGAACGATATCCTGTGCTGTGTGCTCGCTGTTTAAAAACTTCCTCGCCAGGTAAAAACATTTCGTATACGTTTTCTCATACAGGTACGTATACGCTTCCTGGTCTCCTTTCATTGCTTTTTGTACTGCTTCGGTATAGCTATTCATTTTTCATCCTCCGTAATATGTACTCTAATATCTGTCTCACTTTCGTTTTGTTTTCTGTATATCCGTTCTGGTCTTGTTGTGCCAGCTCCTGAAACCATAACATTTCCCGGCATGGTTCCTCATGAATGATTTCCTCTCTGTGTTCATCCATGCAATCCCTCCTTTCTGTCCGTCTACTTATAAGACAGTAGAAAACAGGAATCGGTTTTAGGTTTTCTCTAACAATTCAGCATTTTATTACTGTTCGCTGTTTTGCACAAGCCTATTTTCGTATATTTATGCGTTTTTGTATATGTTCACGAATGATTGGGGATATTGTTTGTTTCCGTTATCTGTGTGCAGCTATCAAAAGATTTTTTACTGATTTTGTTATAGGCAATCGCATTAGACAAAAAAGAAAAGACCGCGGCTTATTTATTCCGGTCTTCTTTGTTTCTTTCATATGCTAACTTGTAATCGAAAAATGGATAATATTCAAGATTTGAAATCATAAGCGTATACATATCCAAACTATGACACCGGCTGTCTTTGCTCTTTAACATATCGAATATAATTTCATAAGCACAATATACGGTAGGGATATACGATTCAATATCTGCTTTCAATTCCTCAGCAGATCTCTGTTTTTTATTGTCATCGATAGCATGCAAGTACTGCTCTGTTATCAGATCATCCAATTCTGTAATCGGTTCGTCGGATATCTCAAAATTAGCGCCCAAATAATCTGAAAGAAAAACACAGCACGTATCATAATCGCGTAATCTTTTCATATACCGCTTTTTTGAAAACTCGGAATCCGGATTATAGTTATGGAACGCATCCACGAGCTCAGAAAATGATCGTTTTGTCACTTCCTGCGTTCGATCTAAATAATCCGGGTCGTCAATTTCGTAATGGAAATCATATTGATCTCGGACACTGTTGATTCTTGCTTCTAATTCTTCTTTGGTTGGTATGTGTTTTTCGAACTGCTCTAACAGTTCAATGAATTCCTTGTTAATCTTTTCGTCCTCAAAATCAATAATGTTACTCATGTTTTAAATCCTCGTTTAGTCCAATAATGATGTGTCGATGATCTGGAAATTAATGGATTTGAACCGAAGAGACAAGACTCCAACACCGTCTCTATCCCAAATGAAGTCCATTATTATCCGGCAAATAGCTCTGCTTAGGTTTATTCGGATTGTACTTAACACGGACACTGGCATTAATATCAATACTCTTCAGTGCCGATGTAGAATGCATTCCAACTGGAACCTTTCCAACTTTATATTTTTTCTCAACATGATAAGTGAGCTGCTCTTTGACGATATATGCTTGTCCTTCCACGAAATATTCAACCGTTATAAACCATAAATTACCATTCCATCTCTTCTTTACTATTGTTCCAATTGTTTCTGCAGTACATTTTCTCTTAATAAACCCAAACATATTAATCTCCCTAACTCATCAATAATTTTCTTTTCAAGACTTCACAATAATAATCGGATGCGCTTACTCTATAATTCGCAACCCAGTTATTCTCAACTTCTGATAAGTTGAATCTGTGGTAGAGTCCGTCTGATCCACAACCTGTTATGAGCACCAACCCATCGTTATTCCTCCAAAACTATTTTCCACAGTTTATCTATTTTAAATAAATGAAATGTTAATTGATGTACCGCTGATTTTTCATCCACATAACCTAATCTAATTGTCATCTGTTTGTAATTTGCATCACCATATACATCAATATGTAATCTTTCATCACCAAGATTTTCAAAAAAAGACTATTCATCCATTGATGTAACATATTGTTCTACTTCATCTGTTGTGACAGGGGAGTCATCTTCTTTTGCAAAATACTTTGTCATTCCGTCAAAGTCCCGCTCTACAATCATAGGATAAAGTTCGTCTGCTATCTCCTGTGTCTGGCTTAGTGCCGTATGTCTATTAATTGTATATACCACCGTTATAGCTACGATAGAAAGTACAAAACACACTGCAATAAGAATTGCTGCCCTGTTGAGCTGTTTTAGTTCAGGTCTCATATCTTCGTTAACCTCCCACTTTCTATATCCTCTTGAAACTTCTTATGTCCTTCCCAACCTTTGTATTCTTCTGGGCACTCATTCAACTTGTATTCGATTCTGTCTGTTTCCTTTATAAGATTCCGCTTTTTCAACTCATTAATAAGACTTGGAGTATAATAATCATACATCACAAGCCGCATATCATTTTTATTGCATTGTGACTGGAAGTTTCCACGATTCATAAGAACAATTTGTATATCTGCAATGATTTCAATTCTTCCTGTCTTTTTGTCTGCAATACAGCTTTTTATCCCGCTAAATGATACAATTTCAGATTTTCTTATCCCGCCTTCAACTGATGCTAGTTGTCCACCACCTAAAGCCATGTTATAGGAATGAATGATGTTATCATCTCTGATTTCTAGTTTTTCCTCAAACATATCTGTTACATGCGTTCCTGTCATACTCCATACCAAAGCCCACATAGCAAATGCTAGTATTCCGCTTATAGACACAAGAAACGCGCTTCCGAGAAATGCAAGATTATCGTTTTGCCCTTCTGTACACACCCACACAAGTGATGGTATAAAAACTAACACCGAAATATACTGGATCGAGGTTCAACGAAGTTAAAACTTCGTGGTGTGAACCGAAGGTACGATATCAAATACATCTTATTCTGAAAACAGCAACAGCTTTGAGAAACATAATATGTGTGCACATTCCAATACCAATCTGCTGAAAAGAAATACTGAAAGAGACAAAAAGAGACGCAGATTGCCTTTGAATCAACCGAGTTTTGAAATTATTGGTCTTCTGGCACAATCGGTTCCATCATCCTGCCTTCACGTCCCTGTCTGAACACCTCATGCATATATTTACCAACAAAATCACCTATTTCCCCGCGATTGATGCACTTACTATTGTCCTTCTCATCATATTTTACTTCCGGGCACAAATGCTGTAATCCATATTGGTCACACATTCTGTTTATCTGCGCGCAGGCTGCGATCACTGCATCATGACAGACGGTTCTCTTTGAATCAAGTTCCATAATATAATCCTGATACTGTTCCGTCGTAATATATTTCTTATGTACCAATGTTGATGCAACAGAACTTCCATATGTATGTTTGTAGACTGCATCAAAATAATTCTGGATCATATAAAACCGTTTATTCACAAACTCAATATCAGCATCAATCTCATCACGATCAAATTCACGGTTTATGATTGCTGTGATCAAATCATTTACACTGTTCATCATCTACTCCTCTCCTAAAAACTCCTCACAAACACTCCCTCTTCTTTTAGAGTTCATTTATATGGGCTAACACATAATCTCCAGCTTCTTTTGCAAAAGCTGTATCCTCGATAAACTGATCTAAATCTTTCGGATTGATCGTTGATAACATAGAATTTGGTTCTAGCATGTACTCTATTCTATCCAGCATGACATAAAAATCCGGAACCAACCCGATGCTGCATACTGGTTGAAATGTAAATGACAGAGCTTCAATTTCCGGATTTCTGTATACCTTCATTAATAACTTTATAGTTCCACTGTCATCGCGCAGCAGGTACTGATTTCCTCGTCCCGTTGAATGCTTTTCGTCTAATTCAATATTACTGCCATCAAACATATTGGTCTCCCTCCATCATCTGCTCTCATTTAATATATCCTATATTGAATCATAATCTATTCGCTCATATCGTTCCATTCGATCATAAGAACAACGAGAATCCTCCGTAGGTTAGTCTCCATCCACGAAGTTTTTTATCTCCTTCAAAATACGTCTTCACCAAATATCTATAAAGCTTTTCACTTGGCCAGATATGTTTTTCATCATAATAATAATCCATTGGCAGTTCTAACAACGGAATATAGGAATCCGTTACTGCTCTAAAATACAGCTGCACTTCATCTCGATACCCGATATATCCCTCTTCACCCATTTCCATTTTTCTATTTCTGAAAGGTTCAAAATCTGATACTTTGCAATACGGTAACAGCATTTGCATTTGATCATCGGTCAGCTTAATCGCATAAGAAAAAGTAATTTCTGGGTTATATTCTTCATCCCGGATAAATTGCGGTTCAAATCCTGTTTTCCCATTTCGGATTTTCTTTGCCGGAAGCGCAATATCATATGTCCATGTATATTTGTTTATCTCTTTTGTCTGCATACCTTCTATTGCCGGCATTTGTCTTTTCCAGTCATATACCTGATACGACAATTCCTGCTCTGGAATATTCAACAGCATAATACTTGTTGTGTGCCCGTATCCGATAACCTCGCAGTATTCGATTTTAGAAAAATAAACCGTATCTGCCATGTTTTCACTTCCTTTTATACACATTCTAATTCCAGCTTTTCCATATATCCGGTTTATATCCAAGTGTTGCCTGTTTACCATTTCTGACTACTGGTGTCTTAATTATTTGAGGATTCTCTAGTACTTTCTCCAATTTATCTTCATCTGCAATATACTTAATAATCGCAAGCAAGTCCTTATTTTTTCCGTCCCAGTTAACCATATTCTCTAATCCGCCGTTTACCTGAGCCACCGAATTAAACTCGCCTTTGCTCATACCTTTTTCTTTCATATCGATAAATTGATACTTTATGCCACGTTCTTTAAAGAATCGCTCTGCCTTCTTCGTTTCATTACATTTCTTTGTCCCAAATATCTGTATATTCATTTCAGCATTCCTTTTCTATACCACAATGATATTTTTATTATAGCACTCATAATCTATGGTTTACAATGATTAAACATCTTGCGGAAATCCTACTCCACCACTCCAGCCGGATACAGATCCCCATTCGGACCTGGTATGCCCTGTCACGATTCCGTATGCGAGTGCATATCTGCCATTCCTTTGAGATAGATGATCTTCAATATACCAGTTGTGCAACATCACTTTTCGATCCTTTGTACTCAGATTCTCAATATAGGATTCCAAAATCTGTCGTCCGGTCTGTACATAGTCTAAAACTTTTCCATGAATATCATACTTTTCGGAATAAACTGTAATCTCTTTTCTTAATGCTTTATTGTCTGCTGTTTTCTATTGTTTTTGCTCCATATATTGTTGTTTCTCCTTATTGTGCCAGTAATCAGATTTATTGATGAATTACACAATCATTATGGTGATATCGCATCTGGCAATACATGATTATTTTCTCATTTTGTATATGGTTTAAGTACCCTGTCAAATATCCTGTAATTTGTGTCATCCTTCGGGCTGCAATAAACTGCGAACTCAATATTCTTAAACGCATACAGATATTCATTCACAACATTTTTGGATGCCTGTGCGACTACATTCGGATTGTTCATGAAAGCCCCGCATCCAAACGCACCGAGAACAATCGTTTCAACTTTATTGCTCAAAGCGACATCCAGAATCCTCCGAAGCCGCTTCTCATGAATCGCCAGCAGATCCTTATCTGTAATCTTGATCGCATCTTTTCCGTCTCCTGTATTAAAGGCATTGCTTAGTTTCTCTCTTAAGTTCGGAGCCGCACACGTGATAACATCAACGTTATACCAATCTGCTTCTTCCATCAACTCTGGCTTTACGGTATCGCTTTTGAAAACCAAAACGTCTGGTGTGTAAATGATATCATCATTGTGGATTGGATTATGTTCTGCCCGGTGTGCCATGTAGAATCCACTCCACGCATCCGGAGCATTCAGGCACTTAAACAACCCGGAACATCTGCATAAGCACTCTTCCTGAGCATTTGCACCACGCTCCACTCCGCCACCCGGATTCGAAGCCGATGCAAAATTATGTACCGCTGTTTTCGTTCCTCGGTATCCCAATGCCGCTTCAAAGGTTCTCTTTTTTGATACCGTGATCCGTGCTTTCTCTTTGTATCGGTTCTTATCTGGTTCTGCAACCGCATCCCCTTCTAAAATCAACTTCTGTCCTTCTGCTGAGTTATGAACAGATTCTCTTATTCTGTCATTGTTTTTGCACAGATTCATTGTGTCCTGAAATACATTGATATTCTCTGTTCTTCCCATTGGCATATTCCACCTTTCTACTGCTTTATGCATCCCGTGCCCCATGGATGTGGCCATAAATCAGCCATGATCCATGACGGCTCTTATACCATTGTGTATTAATGCTCTGTAATATATTAATATCCTCGTCAATGACGAGGATATTCTCAATACTGATATTCAATAATTTGCTTAAGATCAGGAGATTTTCGAGATTTGGCAGCGATTTCCCTGAAAGCCATTTATAGACAGCCTGTGGATTCTCAAATCCCATGACTTCCTGAACATCTTTCACCGTATACCCATTGGTTTTCAACAGTCTCCGAATGTTTGCTCCTGTTTCTTGTTGCTGGATTGATAGATAAATTGGTTTCATAAGCACTTCCCCCTTATTTATCTGCCGTTTTAATATGTAGTAGTTGCATTCTAGCACCTTTTGAATAAATCCGCCAGTATTTTATTCTTCTTTCTCGCACACACGGATTCCCAATGCTTCACTTGCTGACATAATCTCTAAAAAGCTATCTTTCGGTGTTTATACCCAATCATACATCGGATGGCAGATTATGTCATTCAACTGATAGTTTAAAGTGTCTTTAAATGTATGCAAAGAGCGGTACCAAAAATTGGTTGCCACTCTTTTTGCATACTATATTGCACAAACGGGAACTATATTATAGTTCCCTATCTTCTATATCTTCTTCTCCCTAGTAATCTTTTGTTTCAAACTTTAATCCTGATTTTTCGGATAAAGTTCGTTTAAAATCATCAAAACCATCATAATAATAACCTATTGATACTGTCATTTCTTTTTCGCGATTTTTATTGTACATAACAGACGTTCTATTTCGAGTTAGCTCTGCCCCAAAATGTCCCTTTATTTCTATCATATTAACATTTGGATAATCGATAATCTTTTCAATTTCCTGATATCCTACATTATAAGTACATAATTCTTCTGTACCAAAATCCGTATATAAAAAACAGAATCTTTGATCGTCACAGAACAGTTGTTCTGTTTTGTAAATTTCATAATATACGGATGAATTGTTTCTAATTATCTTATAATAAATTATTGCCACACACAACGGTACCAATGCAGTACTACACCACATCCCTCCCGAAATCGCAACAAGTTCCCACGTCTCCATTTTTTTTAACCAAGCATATATCAGTGCTATCAATGCCGCTACTTCTGGCACAATCGGTTCCTTCATCCTGTCTTTGCGTCCCTGCCAGAACACCGCATTCATGTATTCACCAACAATAAAAAACTGCTTAAGCAAAACGGAACCATCCGTTTACCTAAGCAGTTTTTATTCATTTACTTCATACAGATAACTATTCCCCTGTTTTCCAATCCTGACTACAATTTCAATATCTGTTAAGATCAAAAGGACCGTCTGCGCAAGCCGAAGCTGGATTTTGGCGTGCTTTGCAAAATCTTTTGCAGTAAATTGTTCCGGCAGGTCATATGGAACAAACTGCATGTAATCTTCCCTCCGGTCGATACAGACTTCCTCTGCAAACTTTACCGGAATGCGGTCGTACCGCTCACTTCCCTTTTTCTTATCTCTGCTCCATCCATTTAAAAGGCGGTACTCCTCCATATCAAGCAGCGCCAGTTTTAAATGCAGATTTGGATTTGATAAATAAGGGCGGATCTTATAGAGCTCAATAAATGCCATATAAGGATTTCCGGTCTTTGGTGACTTGCGTTTCGGTGAAGTCTCTCCAGTTTCCTCGTCAATCCACGACAGCCACTTGATATGGGGAATTGGATAAACGATCGTGACCGGATAAAGCGGCAGAAAAGCTTCAAGCTTCCGCCGCATTTTATTAAATGCCCTTGTCTGGATCTCGATGATCTCCTGACCGGTGTAGATGTCTGCCACAAAATTTTCAATCGGAATCTCATGCATATCCGTGTCCGGTGCATAATAATTCTTCATGACTGCATGCACTGTTTTTTCGGATAATGTACCGATTCCCTGCCGCATTCTCTGGCTTCCTACAATTTTATTTTTTGTATGATCAAATAAAGTTTTATCGATACACAAGTTTTCGACCTTTCAATTTCTTTATCCTGCAAGGCAGTTCGTAAATCTTCTATTTTTCCGGATGCTTCATATTTTTCAAAATATCGAAACAGTCAAATGTTGCAAAATAATCATCCGGTGTCTCTGCACGACGGATGAGCTGTGTGGAGCCATCTTCTTTTAGCAGGATTTCTGCGGAGCGAAGTCTGCCGTTATAATTGTAACCCATGGAAAATCCGTGTGCTCCTGTGTCATGGATCACGAGCAGATCACCCATATCAATCTTCGGAAGCATACGGTCAATCGCAAATTTGTCACAGTTTTCACAAAGAGAACCTGTCACATCGTATTTGTGGTCGCACGGTTCATTTTCTTTTCCCATGACCGTGATATGATGATATGCACCATAAATTGCCGGGCGCATAAGGTTTGCAGCGCAGGCATCCACACCAATGTACTCTTTGTAAGTGTGTTTCTCATGGATCGCTTTTGTCACAAGACAGCCATAAGGTCCTAACATGAAACGTCCCATTTCTGAATAAATGGAAATATCGCCAAGTCCCGCCGGAACTAAGATTTCCTCAAATGCTTCTCTGACACCCTCTCCGATCACACGGATATCATTTGGTGTCTGATCCGGACGGTAAGGGATTCCCACCCCGCCGGAAAGGTTGATAAATTTAATATCGCAGCCTGTCTTGTCCCGAAGTTCCACCACAAGTTCAAACAGCTGACGCGCCAGCTTCGGATAATATTCATTCGTAACGGTATTGCTCGCTAAAAATGCATGGATACCAAAGTATTTTGCACCTTTTTCTTTTAAAATTTTAAATCCTTCAATGATCTGTTCATGGGTAAATCCGTATTTTGCGTCTCCTGGGTTATCCATGATCCCATTGCTCATTTTAAATACGCCGCCCGGATTGTAACGGCAGCTGATGGTCTCCGGGATATGTCCGATCGTCTGCTCTAAAAAGTCAATGTGTGTAAAATCATCTAGATTAATGATGGCTCCAAGCTCATCCGCAAATGCAAATTCTTCCGCCGGTGTATCGTTGGAGGAAAACATGATATGCTGTCCGTCAAATCCCTGTGAATCTGCTAACATCAGCTCGGTTAAAGAAGAACAGTCACAGCCGAAGTCATACTCTTTTAAAATGTTTAAAACAAATGGATTTGGAGTTGCCTTTACCGCAAAATATTCGCGGAAACCCGGATTCCATGCAAACGCCTCTTTCACTGCTTTCGCATTCTCACGGATTCCCTTTTCATCATATAAATGAAATGGTGTCGGATATTTTTTCACGATCTCATCTAACTGTTCCTTTGTTACAAATGGTTTCTTTTCCATAAATTCTGCCGCCTTTCGCCATGTATTTTTCTATAGTCTTATCCTGCTGCTATCTGGATTCAGTACTTTCCCTGCTGTCTGTGATATATTGCTCGATCTGTTCATCCAGATAAACATTAAATTCCTGCATGAACTTTAAAATCGTGTCTGTCTCATCTTTGGAATAACGGGACAAGAACTGCATGTCACGCTTCTCCCACTGCTTATGACGTTTTTCATGTTCCTGAAAGAGAACCTTGCCGCGCTCAGTCAATTTAAAATATACTTCTTTTTTATTTGTCTCCAACGTGTATTTTTCGATCAGACCTTTTGCAAGTAGTTTTTTCGTCATCTTGCTGATCGCACCGCGCGTCATCTGCATCTGTTCTGCAATTTTGGTGACATTTGGCAGTTCCAGACGTCCAATATTATCAATACAATGTGTCTCTGAATAACCATACTCATCGAGACACTGGCTTTCTGTCAATTTTGAAAGCATATCCTGATGCTCTAACATAAGAGCGATTTCCTGTAACAAACGTTGTTGTTCTTTCATAGCCCACCTCATTTTGTTTCCATGTCAACATTTATCATACCCAATATATCGCATTGATAATTTTATGTCAATGTCTCCAAGGCAATTTTTTTCTCATGAGTCTGCTGTCTTTCCTGATGGATTTACATTTCCGGTCAACACATCCACAATTGCATCTCCGCCAAGATTTTCAGGCTGCGTCATCAAGAGAATTGCATTTACTCCCGCTATTGATTTTATTTCGGAAAGCTCCACTTTTTTTGTATGAATTGGTAAAGCTCCATCGTTTTCCAGAAGTACCATGCATTCCCCTGCTAGCCTTCCTTTGTATTCTCATTATACTGTTATTGTCATTTCGATTGTTCTATAATTTGATGGTAAATTGTATGGAATACTTACAAAGTTTTATCCAATCAATACTTTCTTGCCTTCGAATGCAAAGCCGTAATGTCTGATGTTCTCTGATGCAATTCCTCTTCCGGTCAATTCGGCATCGTATGCTTTTTCCTCAATCTGTGCAAGTGCAGCCTTCACAGTATCTTCCAGTGACTGCTCTGACTCTGCATCGTGTACTTTAAATTCCATAATGATCGCCGGCTTTTTCGATACACTCACATCTCTTGGTATCATCATGACATCATATCTTCCAAATCCGCTCTCTCTGTTGGAGTGGATTTCATATTCATCCGAAAGCTCTGCAATCAGTCCGAGGACAAATCCATGATAAAATCGTTCCGGTTCACTGTTTTGTGATGCATGTTTTCCTGTATCAAAAAAACTGAATGTTGAAAGAGCCACTTTATTCATATAGTAATTCATTGCTTTTTTATCATCAGACAGCATCGCCTTCACAAATCCATTATAATTTGAAGCAGCGGCAGAAAACCATCCCCGGAACATTCCAGCAAACATTCCTTCTGTCTCCATATTCGTAATTGCAAGATGAAACCAGGGTTTTCGGTAAATCCCTCTGTATTCGATCTCCACAGCCTTCAGATAACCACTCGCAAGAAGCAGGCTCCAGATTGCACTCTCATTATGATCTAACTGTTCAAAAACGATCTGTTCATCGAAGTTTTCTATGACCGTCGTTCCTTCCAATAAAAGCTCCATCTTTTCTTTGATTTCACCGGATGCTGTCTGGATCAGTCGTCCCACAAGCCTGTTAGAACTCGTGTCTGCCCAATACGCCTGAAGTTCCCTTTTGTCCAGGAAGTTTGTAATTGACCATGGATTATACATATCCTTGCACTGTCCAAATACAAATCCGTCATACCAACTTTTTACCAGTACCTTCTCTTCTGATAATCCTGCTTCATCCAATGCATCAAACACTTCTTTCTCTGTAAAACCGAATGCTGTAGCATACTCATCACTAGTGACCGTCACCACATTCAGATTATTAAGATCAGAAAATACTGATTCTTTGGAAACTCTGGTTATTCCTGTCATAAGTGCACGTTCTAGATATGGATTGGTTTTGAAAGTTGCATTAAAAAAATTCCGTACAAAAGATGTAAAATCGTTCCAGTATGCATAAAGATAAGCTTCCTGCATCGGTGTATCGTATTCGTCTAAAAGAATGATCACATTTTTTTTATAATACCGATTCAAATAACAGCTCAACTCATGCAGTGCCATACTACTCAATGCATCATCCATATCAATCTTCACTGATTGAAACTGTTCTTTCTCGTTTTCACTGAGCAATTCTCCATCCAGTAAAAAACGGTTCTCCTCGTAAACGCGACAGATCTGTGCATTGATCTGCTTTTTCGCATTTTCATAAGAATTAGCCTTAACTGAAGCAAAACTCAAAAAGATTACCGGATAGGTTCCCTGAAGCCTACGATACGTTTCGTCCTTCCAGATTTCCAGCCCCTCGAACAATTCCAATTGATTCTGATATCTATTAGAGAAAAAACAGTTCAGCATACTCATGTTCAATGTTTTTCCAAAACGCCGCGGTCTCATAATAAGCGTGGCTACGTCCTTCTTTTCCCACCATTCTCTGATAAATGACGTCTTATCTATATAAAAACAATTTTCTCTTCGGATACTTTCAAAGCTTGCATTTCCAATACTTACTGTCTGTGGCATTGCTTTCCCCCCTGATTCTGCAAAGTAATTAGTAGATTCTCATTAAAAGTGCATTATTCACGCGGATACCATGTTTATTATACTGCTTTTCAAATTCTACCACTTTTTCAAAAAAATCAATTCCGCGAAGCGTCGGTTCTCCACCCTGAAACGCATAACTGACCGCTCCCTCTGCACAAAGCATCGTCTTGCGGATCACATTTTTTAAGGTCTGTTCTGACATAAATCCATAAGATTCCTGAATCCTTTTCTGTGTTTCATCACAATAGAAGCAATAATCACATTTCATATTACACATCCCGGAAGATGGTTTCATCAGTACACTGATTGGCGGCATATGCTTTTCCTCTTTTCATTCTTACATAAATTTAAAAATGTTATAAATATTGATTACGATCATCAAAACCATAAGTGCGATAAACAGCTTATCCACTGTCTTCTCATCGATTTTTTTATTGATTGCACGTCCACAGATTCCTCCGGCGATACCACCTGCAACCATAAGGATCAATACTCCGATTTGAAAATCCGGTACGCTTCCTGAAATGATCGTTGAAACCAAGCTTGCAATCTGCGAGAAGAAAATAATGTACAGAGAGTTTTCCGCCGCAATTTTTGTTGACATAGAAAAGAAGAAAAATAACACTACAAGGTTAATAGGTCCGCCACCAATTCCAAGGAAAGAAGACATAATTCCAAGAAATACACCAATAAGAACACACACAATTGCATTTTCTACTTTATAAGTCTTAATTTTCGCCTTATAAATCGTATAAATAAGTGTTCCAAGTGTAACGATCAAAAGACACAGTGCCTGAACTGCTCCTACCTTGTTTTGATCACTGCTCAAAGATTTTACATAGGAAAACAGCCATTTCCCAATCAGGCCACCAACCGCTGCCCCTATTGCAAGCGGCAAACCAGTTTTCATAGAAACATGTGATTCTCCACTGATTTTGTTTTTCAAAACAGAATAAGTTGTCATAGACAATACCGTACATCCTGACAAAAAGCTGATGACTGTTACATCCATTACTCCAAAAGAATCAAGTACCGGTTTGATGATCACTCCGCCACCGATACCGCAGATTGCACCAACAATGGATGCGCCAAAACATACGATTAAAAATATAAGATAAATCATTTCTCCGCTCTCCTTTCGAACCCATTTGCAATTCTTCTAAGTAAAATCACTGCAAAAATTGATAAAATAAACTCTGAAACAAAACCTGCATAGGTTATTCCTGATGCCTGAAAAATTTTATTCAGGATCACGATTGCTGGTATCTCAAAGACAATCTTTCGCAGGATTGCAAAAACAAGTGCTGTTTTTCCCATTCCAACACTTTCAAATACACTGACTGCCAGAAAATCGACCAACATAAATGGCATACACATGCAGAAACCTCGCAAAAACATTGCACCGTATGTAATAACCTCTTCATTTTTCATAAACAGTCTGATCAGGGATGGTGCAAAAATCCAACATAATATCATAATAAGAACCATACACGGCACCAGAAGTTTCATAACTGTTTGAATTGTTTCCTCAAAACGCTGTTTATTTTTGCTTGCATAAGAGTATCCCACTAACGGCATTACTCCCTGCGTTCCTCCAAGTGCAACCTGAATTGGAACCATATACACTTTTTGTGCAATACCGACTGCTGCTACCGCAGAAGAACCATATCCAGCAACAAAGTTGTTTAAAATGGTCATTCCTGTTACATTTAAAAGATTTTGAATCGCTGCCGGTATTCCAACTTCCATTACAGCAAAAACAATCTCTTTTGTCAATGACAGATACTTTGGATTCAGATTTATGTTTGTTTTCTTTTTTCTTACCATAAGAAGGCCAAAAAAGTAACAGCATGCAAAACAGTTTGATAAAAAGGTTGCCAGACCTGCACCTGCTGCACCCATGCCTAATCCCCATGGGAGGATGAAAAACGGATCAAGAATCATATTTAGAATACATCCGCTCATAGTTCCGATACTCGCATGCAAGGATGCGCCTTCAGCTCTGACCATATATCCCATGACGACATTTAAAATTGTTGGTATCGCACCACATACAACTGCCCAGTTCATATATGCGGTTGTTGCTGCCGCTGTATTTATATCTCCTCCAAGAAGAACTACAAACGGCTGCATAAAAATATAACAGAGTGCAGACAATAGAGCTCCACTCACAACTGTTCCATAAAAACCCAAAGATGCACTTGCGCATACTGTCTTTAAATCTCCTCTTCCAAGTGCCCTACTCATCATACTTGATGAACCGATTCCAAACAGATTGATCACAGCGTTAAATGCCAGAAGTGCCGGTGCTGCCAATGCAACTGCCGCATTCTGGATTTGATCATTCATCATTCCGACAAACAGAGTATCTGCCAGACTATACAGCACCGTTACAAGTGCACCTATAATCGTTGGAATCATCATTGTCTGAACTGCCTGTGGAACCGGAGTTTCTTCAAATAATTTTTTGTTTGTATTTTGCACAAATATTCCTCCAGAAATTTATTCCTGTCCTTTGTGATATTCCGTTCAAAGAAAAACGAGTTGTAAAAACAACTCGTTTTTCTTTGATTAGGGTATATTTTTTATAAAGGAATTTCACTACACTCCCATAAAAGAATTGTCATGAATTTTGCATAGTGATTAGCAGCATCCACATCCGCCATTGTTATGACGATGTCCGTATTCATCCATGCAGTCATCCGCTGGATTCTTCATGCAAAGATGAACAGCTGCTTTCTTGAATGTCATAGGAAGTGCTAAGATGTTCGGGTTGCTTCCAACGAATTTCTTCTCAGCATCTGCTAAAGCTTCTTCAAAAGTAGCTCTTGTCTTAAGACCCATTCCTCTTGCATATCCCGGTTCCTCAGCACCAACAATATAGATTGCACTTGTATTCATCTCAGCGATATGTCCACAAGACATCATAGAAAATCCGTGGAATGGATGGAATGCATTTGTGAAACGGTATTTACGGATATATTCTTCATTTGTTGCGAAGTACTCGCCGTAACGGTTGATATCTGGCAATGTATTCATATGATCATGCTGGAATAATTCATACTGTTCTCTTAAATATGGCCATAATTCATCATGGAAATATCCATTACAGATAGAAGAGCAGATGATTACACAGTTGTCACTCATAACACGTTTAAATCTTAATACCTGTGCACTCAATGCCTGCATCATCATGATCGGGTTTGTTCCCATTCCATCACCATAGTGGAATTTCTGTGGCATACCGAATACAAGTACATCGTATTTCTTCTCTGCCCAGTGTACATAAGTTCTCTTATCTGCAAGTTTCCAGCTGATCGGCATCATTTCTTTTGCATATCCGGAATAAATTGCAATCTGTCTTGAGCATGTATCAAGTACAGCGTCACAACAGAAGAATGGATGGCCCATCTTCTCTTCCATATGCATACTGATCTCATTGAATTTATCACGCATTAAGCTTCCGCCATTAACCGGTGTAAAGTCGTCTCTGTGCATAACAGAAGGTACATGATGGCTTGCAATACATCTCCAGTTTGTGATACCTGTTGCACTGTGTTTGTATCCTCCTGAATATCCACCATATGGATTTCCCTGTACATGACCGATCAGAATTGGAATATCACAGTCAAATACATATTTGTTCATGTATACCGGATCACCTCTGTGAGTTGTTCCGAGATATACCATATGCTCCTGATCCTCACTGTCATGGCTGATGATCTGGCCTGTATGCCAGAATTCGTTGAATAATTCCTCACCGAAAATTGCCTTTGCATCAGATTCTTTACTTCTTGGATGTAAACCATTGGAAATAATGAACAGAATATCTTTCTTCTCAACACCTGCCGCATAAAGTTCTCTTAAGATGTATTTGATACTTAATTTTCTATGGCTAGTTGCCTGTTCTCCACCTTTAACACGGTCTGGAACGATAAATGTAACAGTGCTACCCTTATGAGCAAGCTCTGTTAAAGTTGGCATTCCGATTGGATGAGCAAGACTCTCTAAATAAGCTTCTTCTAATTTATCCTCTGGAATATAATCCGGATCTTTTACTGTTTCACCAGGGATAAAAATATCAGTATTATCTGGCAATTCAGCTGTCATAGTTCCCTGTCCATATTCGAATTCAATCTTCATATCTTTGTTCTCCTTTTTTTTCAGGATTGCGAGCTTTTTTCGCAATAAACTGGTTATCTGGTTTAGACAATGTAAAACTTCTTATATACTTCTTTTATTTTACATTATCACGAGTGTCGTTATAATCTGTTTGTCAAACTAGCCTTCCATGTAGAGACGGATGATCTCAAGGTATTCTTCCGGATAATATCCGATCTCACCCTGGAATCTTGTAAGTGCGATCAGTCCTCCGTCGATTTCATCGATAGAAGCGAGCATTGCTGCATTATCCTGCTTTAATCCACCACCGTATACGATATCCATACCACCAGTCTGTTCTTTTACAAAACGTGCGATCTTAGTGATGTAGTCTTTTCCTGCCGGTGTTTTACCAGGTCCGATTGACCAGATTGGCTCATAGGCGATCACAACTTTAGATTTGTCAACATCTTTTAATCCGATCTCAAGCTGTTTGCCTAATACTTCCTGCCACTGCTCCTGCTCTTCACTCTTTTCTCCGATACAATAAAGAACTGTCATTCCTCTTTCAATGGCACATTTGATCTCCTGATTTAACAGACGGTTCACTGCATCTGTATCTGTCACTCCTGCTTCTGCAAGAATTCCGGCCTTATCGTTACGTTCTTCACAATGTCCGATGATTGTTGTCTCACATCCTGCCGCAACCATTGCAGATGCCGGTCTGTTTGTTGTAAATGCACCAAAATTGCCACCTACTGCAGTGTCTGCTCTGTAAACGCTCTGGCATCCAACCTTGATCGGGCTGTCCTCTGTTTTTGCTTTTGCTGCATTTAAAAGGTGAACCTCCGGAAAATACATTGCAAATTCTACTTCTGAACGATCATATTTTTTCAGTTCGTCCTGTGTATTCTTTACAATATACTCTGCCCACTCAGCAACCGGTGCAATACGGTTTACTCCACCAAATTCTGTTGGAACATCAAATCTTTTTAAATTCAGATAAATATGTTTCATGGATTTTCCTCTCTATCTGGTATGGATACCGGAAGCACCCGCTGTATCTCCGGCATCCATTATGATCAACTTACTCTTTCTTAGATTCCTGCTTTTCTGTAACGTTCTGCCATCTCGTCGATTGTAACGCGTTCTACCTTCGGTGCTTTTCCGTAGCTTCCGAACTTCACAAGTAATGGTGCGATTGCTTCTTTTACACCATCTTCAATGCATGTACAGATTCTTGCAACATCATCATCCGGAACATTTCCGTACATAATTGTATCCATGATCGGTGTGATGAATGCACGAGGATCAAATGCTGATTTCTTTGTCTCTAATAATTCATAGATCTGACCTACAGATGCACTGTTTCTAAGAGCGGCATCTTTTGCAAAAAGCTCTTTCATATTTCTTGTAACTGCCAGACGAAGATCTGTATCAACATTGATCTTATTAATGCCGCAGTGGCTTACTTCTACAAGCTGGTCTACATCGATTCCGTATGCATTTGTGATCTCTCCGCCAAGGGCATTGATCTCTTCTACAATATACTGTGGAACAGTAGAAGAACCATGGCTTACAAGATATCCCTCAATTCCTTCATGTAACATACATTCCTTGATCGCGATTGCAATTTCCTTACGGATCACTGCATTCTTGCCTTTGTTTGCACCGTGCATGGTACCATAGCTGATCGCTAATGCATCAACACCTGTTTTCTTGAAGAAATCAATTGCACTTAATGGATTTGTGTAAGTACTTGTTGCTGCGAATACATGATCTTCAACACCTGCTAACACACCAAGCTCACCTTCTACTGTAACACCTCTCTCATGAGCGTATTTTACAACTTCACGTGTCAGTTCTACGTTCTCATCGAATGGAAGAGAGCTTCCGTCGATCATGACACTTGTATATCCCCCTTCGATCGCAGCGATACAGGAATCGAAATTCTTACCGTGATCTAAATGAAGCGCAACCGGAATATCACTGTCTGCCGCATATTTCTTTACTGCTGCTCCGATATTCTTAGCTCCTGCTTTCTTATCCTCTAATGTGGAATTAGCGAAATCTGTACGTCCACCCATAAATCCATTTGCAAGATCAGCTCCCTGAATGATCGCAGGGCTTCTTAAAATCTGATGAACATCTACAGCTGCTTTTACCTGGCATACAGCATTTACATTAAATGCACCCTGTGCATAACCATTCTTATCTGCTGCATCCAAAATTGCTCTCATTGGTACTAACATAATAATCCTCCTTGTTTTGCTTACTATTGATATATGTTATTAGTTAAAAGAAATCATCTTAGGCAGTTTGCCACCGATCAGTGGTCTGCACCATTCCTTGAACGCTTCCGTTACACCATTGCCCTCTTCATTAATAAATTCATCCGGCATGGTTCTCTCATACATCATGACTTTATCGATATCTACTAAAAATGGTTTCATCACATATGGTTCTGTAGAAACACGCTCAAATGCTACCATCTTTCCGGATTCACCATTCATGATCGCTTCGCAGGCCATCTTTCCGGCAAGCACTGCTTCTTCACGGTCAACCGGACTCTGTTCATGTGCGGCTGCACGACCTACCAGTCCCGGTTTCTCACCTCTTGCTTTGTATCCGAGCTTCTTAATAACAAGATTAGCAAGGTGCTGGCTGACATCACCAAAATAAGTTGCACGCCCAACCTGGAAGATTGGCTCAACAATTGGCTTTCCGTCTTTATCTCTTAAACCTTCACTTGCAACTACTACGATTCCGCTCTTCTTCTCAAGAAGCTTCTTCACGTCATCAAGGAATTTCTCCTCATCAAACGGACGCTCCGGAAGATAAATAAGATCCGGACCAACACCATCTCCATCGTCTGCCAGTGCACTTGCTGCTGTAGTCCATCCTGCATTTCGTCCCAATGCCTCTACAACAACTACGTGGATTGGAAGTCCTTTGACATCTGCTGCCACTTCCTTCACACTCTGTGCCATATATCTTGCAATGCTTCCGTATCCAGGACTGTGGTCTGTGATCGCAATATCATTATCATGAGTCTTCGGAATGCCCATTACTCTGATATCTAATCCTCTTGCCTGACAGTTCTTATAAAGCTTTCCGCAGGTATCCATACTTCCGTTGCCACCATTGAAAAGTACGTATTTAATATTCTTCTTTAACAGTACTTCGATCATTCTGTCGTATTCTGCCTGCTCAATCTGATCTCTGGATGTTCCGATCGCACTTCCCGGCGTATTCAGTAAAAGTTCCAGTTTCTCATCCGGAACATTTTCAAGCTCGATCAGTTCTTCTCTCATCAGCCCGCCTGTACCATTCTTAGCGGCATAGATATGTTCGATTTCTTTATACTTTTTTGCTTCCTCTACTGCACCGTACAGTGATGCGTTGATCACAGATGTCGGACCACCACCATGTACGATCAGTATATTCTCTCCCATAGTTTTCTCCTCCTGATTTGAAGTATTTGTCTGCTATTTTGGTTGACTGCAAACAGAAACTGTGTTGCTGAAATTATAAAATTCCGACATTTCTTACGTTGTTTACATTATAACACATCCGTCACAAATTTTGCGTGGCATTTACGCAAACGTTTGTGATGTTTCACCAATATTTTATCACAAAAAACTTCGGACGTTCATTACAAGTCCGAAGCTTTTTGTGTTCCATATTTCATGATATGATTAAACATAGTTTTTATTTTCCAAGTGCCTCAAACATCCACTTTTTATAAGCCTCTACTCCCGGCTGGTTAAATGGATTTACACCCATGATCTTGCAGGACAAATAACATGCGAACTGGAAGAAATAAAATAGCTGTCCAAAATGATAAGCATCCAGTTCATCAAGTTCAAATGTCATGCATGGCAGTTTTTGGCTGTGTGCTGTCACTATAGCATAGTATGCAGCCTTGTTGATCTCCCAGAAATCTTTTCCATCCAGATAATCAAAATAATCTTCTTTTTCATCCGGTTCTACGATCAAAGATGCTTTCTTCTTCTTTACATCCAAAAATGTCTCAAACATAATCGGAGAACCATCCTGGATAAACTGTCCTACTGAATGCAGTTCCTCCGAAAATTCTCCTGCCACCGGAAAGACTCCTTTATTATCTTTTCCTTCACTTTCTGCAAAAAGCTGGATCCACCATTTATAGAAGAAACGGAACTGAGGCTCAAAGCTTGAAAGCATCTCCACACGATATCCTTCTTTATAGCAGAGATTTCTAAGACACGCATACTGATATGCAATATTCTCATCGGCACTCTCTTCGTGTACACGGATCTGCATATCTCTTGCCCCCTTTACAAGTTCACGGATATCAATTCCGGCTACTGCCATTGGAAGCAATCCGATATTTGTCATTGCTGTGTATCTTCCACCTACATTTAATGGGAACTCTAAAAATGTGTATCCGTATTTGGTGCAGAGTGCTTCCAGAGAACTTCCGACTGTACCGGTAGCAATAATTCTTTTTCCAGCTCCCTCACCATATGTTTTTTCCATATATTTTCTTAAAATACAGAACGAGGAACCCGGCTCTAATGTTTCAAAATTCTTTGCAATACAGTCAATATAAATGGATTTTCCCTCTAATCTCTTCATCATGCGGTTCATTGCATCCGGAGAGAGCGTATTTCCGGCATAGATAATTTCCGGTGCATCATCCTTCCTTAAGGCTTCGATCACGGAACGTGCTGCGTTATTTGACTTTGTTACTGTATGTTTTTCATTTACTGCCTGATCAGACAATCATCATTGCACGCAATACCCCGACACATTCATATTCTCTTTTTCCTGCACCCATTCCGACTTTCTCTATCACGAACTGCTCCGGGAGCTGTTCACTCGTGCGAAGTGCAGCGGCAATCGCTGCTCCTGTCGGTGTCACTAACTCTCCCTCTACATTTGTAATATGCAATTTCAAATGATGATCTGTTATAATATTCGCTACTGCCGGAACCGGAATCGGAAGCAGACCATGCTGGCATCGCACCATTCCTCTGCCTTCATTTAACTGAGGGATATAAACTTCATCAAAATTTAAGCTGTCTGCACATACTGCAGCGGCAACAATATCAACAATTGAATCTACCGCACCGACCTCATGAAAATGCACCTGTTCAATTGGTACACCATGTGCTTTTGCCTCTGCGTTTGCAAGAATTTTTACGATTTTACATGCAAGTTCTCTGGCACTGTCTGTCATAGATGCATGTCCGATAATGTGAATCATATCCTCCGGGCTTCTATGCTCATGGTGATGATGTTCTTCATGATGATGATTGTCATGGTTGTGATCCTCATGGTGATGATCGCCATGGTCGTGATCATCGTGATGGTGTTCTCCATGGTGGTGATCATCATGATGGTCTCCATGCAGATACTCCATATCATGATCATGATTTTCATGTGCGTGATCTAGGATAACATTAAAATCACACGCATCCAATCCCGATTTTTTCACTCTCGTAATCTCCGTTTTAAATCCATCTACAGGAAGACTTTGCAGTGCCTCTTCCAGTTTTTTCTGATCTGCTCCCAGATCTAACATAGCTCCTACAAACATATCTCCACTGATTCCGGAACCACATTCCAGATATAACTTATTCCCCATTGTGTATTCTCCTTTTTCTTGCAGATTTATTGTTCTATCATGTATTACATACTTCTGTTTTGTGCCTTTATTTTAACATGGTTTTCGTAAAAAAGAACGCAAACATTTATCAAACGTTTGCGTTCTTTTTTATAAACTTTTTCCTAATTTTAATACCATGTAATTCATCCTAAAACAAGTGTTCAATATTCAATTCTCTTATAATCTGCACGATCTCTTTTGTTCTGCTGCATCCGAATTTACGGAGCAGTCCTTTGATCTGTGTCTTTATCGTACTTACCTCCACACTGCGTGCTTCTGCAATCTCATGTACCTTATACCCCTGTAAAAGCAACTTTATCATCTCACGTTCTGTTGCAGTAAGTTTTGAAATATTATTTATGAAAAAAAGCAGACTTTTCTCACTCTGCTGAAGTCTGGCATATTCCTGCATCACAGTCTCATGGATCTTATTTGACATAATTGGATTCCCTTTGAGAGCACAGCGGATATGGTAAAGTATTTCTTCATCCTCACATCCTTTTACAATATAATCAAGTGCTCCTGCACCCATGGCTGTCACGATCATCTCGCGGGTCTCATGTGCTGTCAGAAAGATAATGCCGGCTTCCGGGTCAGTCTCCCGTATTTCCTGTGTTGCCAGAATACCTGCATTCATTGTCTCCATTTCGATATCCATCAATATCAGATCATATTCTGTGTTTCTGGCAAGATTTACAATCTCTTTTCCTGAAGAAGCAGTTCCCACAACTTCCATATCCCGTTGATTGTTGATCAATTCTGTAAGATCCTCTCTTAAAAGTTGAAAATCATCAGCGATCAAAATCTTTTTCTTATCTGCCATTTTATTCTCCTGTCTGTTATCTATTCGTACTTTGGAATTAAAATATAGAATTTACTTCCCTTTCCCTCTGTACTTTCCACTCTCATTTTACCCAGATGGCTTTTTACAACCTCTCTGACATAATATAAGCCCATTCCCCAGTTATAGTTAGAATTTTTGCTGGAATAAAACGGATCGAAAATCTTCTTTATCTGACTCTTTGACATTCCAAGTCCATTATCACTGACCTCGATCAAAGTATATAATCTTTCATTCCTGCATTTTAAGCATACCTGCCCATCTTCTCCCCGTTCTGCAGCTATGACGGCTTCTTCTGCATTGATCAGAAGGTTATAGATTGCCTCACACAGATGATCCTTATCTGCAAGAACCATAGACACTTCCTCGTTTTGGATGCGCACTCCCGCATCCGGGAATTTATTGTGAAACCGTTCTAATGTCGTGTCTATGATCTCCTGAATATTAACCGGCATCATCGTAATGGAATTAGATTTTACACTGCGGTACAGTTCCTCAATTCTTGTAAACATTGTATCGTTTGTAGCCCGGAGTGCATCAATACATTCTTTCAGTTTCACCGTATCCGGCTCCGGCTGACTGTAAATCTGGTCAATTCTTTTATAAATAACCTTGTTGGCAAGAAGCTGATTTTTCATGCTGTGAACGAACATGGAAACTCCTACCCTCACTGTATCGAATTTCCGTTCCATCACAACATCCGTCATGGCAACTTCATAATCACCTTTTGTATATTTAAATAGACTGTAAAAGCCAAGCACAGCACAAATGATATTTACAATCACAAGCATAATATAACTTGCCAGAGACGGATTAATCTGAAGATATCCGATTCCCCTATTCCATGCTATCGAATACCCGTAAAAGAGATAAACCTGCCCCGGATCCTGATGATAGTAAATAAGATAAATTGCCGAAATCGACACCAAAAAGATTACTGTCTGCTGAAATTGCCTCTTCAAAAACAGGATTGAAATGGAAAAATACTCGATTAATAAAATCACCACAGATACTGTCAGATATAGATTGATCCAGATCATATTTCCTTTTGCTATAATCTCCTGCATACTTTCCCTGTTATGAACAATCATTCTATAAACTGATGGAAAGTAAAGAATCAGCGACATGATCGGTATGACCCCTGATAATTTAACCCATGTTTTCCGCTTTCTAAGTCCCGGAAGCATTGAATAATTCATTGCAATCCTCAGCAAAAAAAACGGAAACAGAGACCTGCCTATGGCGATCAGATATCCCAGCTGACCTAATGTGATCAGGAAATACTGCATCTTCCGATATATGTTTCTTGAAAAATACAGAAATGTTAATACTTCCTGTGAAATGCCACCTTTTTTTGCAATAAAAAGCATAACACCACATAATTCCAACATAAGACTTGTACAAAGTCCCAACCATAAGATGGAATCTTTATTTTTTCTGTAAATGATCAAGAATACCGATGCAATAACTAAGCTGAATGCCAAAATAAGTAACATGTTTTTGTCTCCTGTTTCCGTTTTCTTAAATCTTTTAACAAAAAAATATTCAGTTATATTTTAACACTATTTTTTGTTTTCTTCTACTTCTCTATGAGATTTCCTCCAACAAATACATCAGCGATGTTATTCTCTTCATCTAAGAGAACGATATCTGCGTCTTTTCCATCTGCAATCGATCCTTTTTTATCAAATACTTTGATCAGTCTGGCTGGATTCTCTGAAAGAAGCGGTAAAATCTCTTCCAGACGTTTTCCTGTAAATGCAAGGAGATTTTTCAAAGCAACATTCTGCGTTAAGGTACTTCCGGCTCTTACTCCGTTTTCCAGCTTTGCATCACCATCTTCAACAATCACATCATTTACTCCCAGTTTATATCTTCCATCCGGAAGACCTGCAGCCATAATTGAATCTGTAATGGCAACTACTTTATCAAGTCCCTTCACTTTCAGGAGAAGACGTACTGTACCAGGGTGAAGATGTCTTCCGTCACAAATTGCCTCACAGTAAATATCAGATTCTAATGCAGCTCCCATAATTGCAGGGAAATGCTGATGTAAAAGCTTCATCGCATTAAATGTATGTGTACAGCATTCTGCACCATTGTTGATTGCTTTCCAGCTTGTATCATAATCTGCTCCGGAATGTCCGATTGCAACTGTAATGCCAAGATCTTTCATCGCCGGAATGTCTTCAATAAGTCCTTCTACTTCCGGAGAAATCGTAATATAACGGATGTTTCCTTCTGCTCTGTCCTGATATTCTTTCAGAAGTGGCATATTGGCTTTCTGAAGAAGATGCTCCGGCATAGCCCCCTTGTACTCTGAAGACAAAAATGGTCCCTCCAGATGAATACCAAGTAAGTTTGCTCCTTTGTGCTCCATCTTCTGATGTTTCTTATATTCATCAATACACCATTCTGTCTGTTCTTTTGTATCAGTCAAAACAGAACATAACCATGAAGTTGTTCCATTTCCGGCTGCAAAGCGGCAGATTTTCTCATAATCTTCTGCTGTTGCCGCATTAACATCTACACCTACTGCACCGTGTGTATGTACATCAATAAATCCAGGTACCACTTTCTTTCCTGTTGCACTATACACTTCTGCTCCGGCTTCAATTGGTGCATCTGGTGGTAAAATAATAAGTTTACCATCTTCAATTTTAATTGTTTTCTTTAAAAAACGATGTTCAATATAAACTTCTCCATCTACGATATATTTACTCATGATTTTTCTCCTCTTCTTATACAATAAACTGCCACACAAAATTATGTGCGGCAGCCTTTTTATTCTTTTTTATTCCGGAAGATTTGCAACAAACTCTGTAAATTTAATATTGATATCCGGATGATCCTGTAATAAGCTTACCGGGAAATGTGCTGTTTTTTCGCCATAAGCTGCGTGTCTTACAACACTTCTGTGCCAGTCTCTGAAACATCCTAATCTGATTTTTCTTGCATGAGCGATTTCATTAATGCCGATTGTGATGCAGTAATGTGGCATATCATCTAATGCACCATTTAAATCACCAATTGAATTCACAGCTCTTGTTTCTTTTGATATTTCAAGAACTCTGGTGTGCTGAGCCAGAAACTCATCTGGTGTCATTGTATCAGAAGCTTCATTAAATGCAACATGACCATTAATTCCGATTCCCCCGAAGCAAATATCTACTCCGCCAAGTTTTTCGATCATATCCTGAATATGTGTCAGGTTTTTAGGATCCGGGAAAATTCTCTGTTCTTCCGGCATTACAAGTTCTGGTTTAATTTTGGTATAAACCGTTCTGTCCATAAATCCACGGAAGCTCAATTTATCCTCTTTGTCAATCCATTCTTTATCATCTGTCAGGTATTCATCCATATTAATAAACCATACATTTTTCAGGCTGATATTCTGCTCATTTACCATATCTACAAAATACGGATACTGTCCTACAGGACCTACAGGGCAGATAAATACTGTATTCTCACCAAGAGCATTTTTACGTTTGATTTCTTCTACCATTTCATCTGCCATTGATTTAAATACAGCAGCATTATCTTCCATAACGATCAACGGAATTTTTGGTGCTTTTAACAGTTCTTCTTTGTTATAATAATAATATTCATGTTTCATTTTCTCTTCCAACCTTTCCTGCCTACATCAGCGTTACAATAAGGCTGCCACACCGATTCCAGAACTCCTGGTCCAGCGTAACAGCCTTGTTATTTCATTTACTTTTCAAATGCTGTGTGCATTTTCTTTTAGTACTCTCCAGCTTCTTTCATAACATCTAATAATACGTAATCAGATACTGGTGGGTCAACTTCAACAGCACCTGCCTCGATGAAGTTCTCCTTCTGTAACTCATAGTATCCTTCTACTGTACCATCTGCTGCACCTTCAGATACCTGTTTACCTGTTAACCATTCTGCATCACCACGCTGATCATATACTGTAGCCTGATCGCCTGCAATCTGTTTTGCGATTAAAGCAGCTGTATCTTCCTGATGATCTGCTGCCGCATAATCCATTGCTTTGAATAATGCTCTTGTGAAACGTACTAAGACATCTCTGTTCTCTTCTGCATATTTCGGCATGCAGATCCAGCTTGCAAGAGAAACAGTTTTGTCAGAGAATGTCATGTTGTCTGCTAATTTTGTAGCATTTGCATCTTCTTCTAAGATCTTTAAGCTGTTTGGTGACCATGTTGCAGCTGCATCAACTTTACCGGATAACATAGCGGATACGATTCCGGATGCATCCATATCAATTGCTTCGATATCATCCATTGTCATTCCAACACTTGTAAGTGAGTTTACAAGGATATCTTCACTGGATGTTCCTGAAGAGTAAGCAACCTGTTTTCCTTTTAAGTCTTCGATAGATGTAATACCTTCGCCTCCGATCAATGCATCACCATTGGAGATATGGGATAATGCAAAGATTGTTGCCTGTCCGTTGATACAAAGTTTATGAGCACCCTGTCCGATATATCCGACATCAATACTTCCTGACTCCATAGCAGAAATGATTGTCGGACCATCCTGGAACTCTACAAGATTTACTGTGATTCCTTCTTCTTCTAAGTAACCCTGAGCGATTGCGTTCTCAACTGACCATAAGCTTCCATAGTTTGGCATGTAAGCTACATTTAATGTAACTGGCTCTACAGCTTCCTTCTCCTCTGTAGCCGGTGTCTCTTCTTTTGCTTCTTCTGTAGCCGGTGTCTCTTCTTTTGCTGTGTTGTCAGCAGGTGCATCTGTCTTGCTGCCACATCCTGCAAGCATTCCTGCTGTCATAGCACCTACCATTAATAAGCTCAATATTCTCTTTTTCATGTTGTTTTTCCTCCTTAAATTGGATATTTGGAATTTCCCCCAATTCCCTTAGTTATCATTATAATCCGGTTTCCCGGTTACAACCTTTTTATTATTTTCTTACTTCCAGATATTCCTGATATACCTGACTCCAGATTTCATTTTTAAGTTCCATGAATTCCTTTGTCATCTTTGTCTCCTGGGTACGTGGATATGGAATATCAATCTTTACAATATCTCTGATACGTCCCGGGCGGGCACTCATGATAATAACTGTCTGTGCAAGAATGATTGCTTCCTCAACATCATGTGTAATAAAGAAGCACGTCTTCTTCTCTCTCTGCCAGGTCTCTAACAGCTCTGTCTGTAACTGGGTACGTGTCTGTGCATCAAGAGCTCCGAATGGCTCATCCATAAGTAATACTTCAGGCTCTGCTGCATATGCTCTTGCGATAGCAACACGCTGTTTCATACCACCGGATAATTCTTTTGGATAATGTTCTGCGAACTTCTCCAACTGAACCATTTCCAAATATTTCATTGCCTCTTCTTCTGCCTGTTTTCCTTTGATGCCACGCATCTCTAATGCAAACATAACATTTTTCTTAACGGTAAGCCATGGGAATAATGCATACTGCTGGAATACAACGCCACGGTCTGTACCGGTTCCTTTTACTTCTTTTCCGTCGCAGTATACTGCTCCGCTTGTCGGCTCTAATAATCCGGCGATAATATTCAATAAAGTGGATTTTCCACATCCGGATGGTCCTACGACACAGATGAACTCATTATCATGAATATCAAGTGTGACTCCGTTTAATGCAACCATCTCACCATTTCTTGTATTATATATTTTCTTTACGTTATCAACTTTTACACGAACCGGTCTGCTGTCATCGCGATTTGTTAAATCTCTCTCTTCTCCTGCCATGATGTCAGTCTCCTTTCAAGATATTTGATCAGTTTCTCCATTGAGATACCTAAGATACCAATGATAATGATGTATAAAAGCATTGGTGCAGATTCAAAGCTGTTGTTCAGAGATCTGATTCTCATTCCCAAACCGGCTGTTGCTCCAGTTGATTCTGCAGCGATCAGTGTTGTAAGTGCTACAGAAGCCCCAAGTCTTACTGCTGTCAGGATAAATGGTAATGTTGCAGGAGCAATAACTCTGATGAAGATATCTTTATCTGTTGCTCCAAGAACTCTTGCTGCTTTGATCAGTGTCTCATCTACATTGATAACACCCTGATAGATTGTAATGCACATTGTCAGGAAACATGCAATTGTGATAACGATGATCTGTGGTTTTCTTCCAACACCTGCTGCAATTACAATAAGTGGTACATAAGCAAGTGGTGGGATGTTACGGATGAACTGGATCCATGGTTCAATAATATAACGAACCGGTTTATACCATGCCATAAGGATTGCAACCGGAAGTGCGATTACAAAACCAAGCACATAACCTGCTACAACTGAAATCAAACTGGATAAAATATCCGTACCCAGAACACCTCTGTCAATCATTGTTTTAATGCTCTGACAAACTACCACAACATTCTGGAACGCTCTGCTTGTTGATGGAATAATTGATAAGATATACCAGAACAGCATAGCCACTGCAAATGAGATCAGTAACCAGACTCTCTTTGGTATTTTATCTGCCAGAGATTTGTTTTTGTTATTCATAATACCGTCTCCTTCCCTTTCGGAACTTCTTTCTTGATTCAAAGTATAGACCTCTATTTTGTTTTTGATAAGGATGAACTTTTTTCATCCTTTTTCAAAAAGAAAAGCGCCTGGCAGAACACCTGCCAGACGCCTTTGTCTGAAAAGACGGTAACATAAATCGTTACATTTTGTCAACCTGGTTCTTATCTTTGTTGCAAACGTTTGTCTAAACCGGTTCTCTTTCCACAGATTCGTGTGTTATAATAGAAAAAGCAAGTATTTTTCAAAAAACAATACCAATTTGTAAAAGGGGGCTTTTATTATGCTGATCACATTACATTCAAACAGTTACGAGGTGGCTGTCAATACGATGGGAGCCGAATTGAAATCTTTCAAAGATCCTTCCGGAAAAGAATATGTCTGGAATTCAGACCCTGCTTTCTGGATGCGTTCTTCACCGCTTCTCTTCCCAACGATCGGAAATTTAAGAAATGGTGAAACAACCATGAAAGGACAGGTTTATCCTCTCGTAAAGCACGGCTTCTGTAAAGATACCGAATTCGAAGTGAAGGATTTATCCGATGATACGGTTACTTTCTTATTACACGCAAATGAAGAAACTTTAAAAAGTTATCCTTATCAGTTCGAATTATCTCTTACCTATCATTTATCCGGCAATGAGTTATCTATGGAATACCGCGTTGTAAACCATGACACAGAAGAAATGTTTTATCATATCGGTGCACATCCTGGATTTATGCTTCCTGTTTCTTCTGGTGAAACACTCGCTGACTGCGAGCTCGTTTTTGAAAAAACAGAAGATTTCGTATCTTATGAATATGATCTGGAAAATATGGAATTCAACACAGAGAAAAAGGTTGCACAAAAAGCAGAGGGCAATACTTTACCACTTACTGTTGAAATGTTCGACAGTGATGCTGTTTTCTTTGAACACACCAATTCCCATCGTGTTTCCTTCCTGAACGCTCATACCAGAAAGGGTGTGACAATGGACTATCCTGATTTTGAATCTATCGCTTTCTGGACTCCTGCAGGTGGCAATGCACCATTCCTTTGTCTGGAGCCATGGAATGGTTCTGCGATTTTCCATCAGGACAGTGATATTTTCTCAGAGAAACGTGGTATTCTCTCATTAATGCCAGAAGGCGAAAAAACTTACCATTTAAAAATCACTTTAGAGGCTTAGCCATCTGAATTCATCACATAAAAAAGCAGAGCCGGACAGACATATACGCATGTCAATCTGACTCTGTTTTTCTTTGAGCATCTATTTATAATACCTTTAAATTCCACATAATCTCAAGTGTGCCATCCTGCACATGAAATTTTTCGAAATACGCTTCTTCCTTCGGAATCCATTTTTCCTGAAACTCTTTTGCTTTTTCTTCCCCATTACGCTTTCTGATATTTGCAAGCTGCACATCCGATGCGATATTCATAAAAATCTCCAGCTGATATGGCTGTCCAAAATACGGATGCAAGCTATAAGAACCCTCGATAATATTAAGCCTTTTATAAGGAATCTCATAAGCTTCTAATAGGTTCCACTTTTTACAGGAAAAAGGCTGATAACACACAGATTCTTTCTTTTGAACCGGTACGAGCACGGTTTCATAAAATCTTTCATAGTCTACATTTCCGCCGGTTTCTTTCATTCTGTCCGGTGTACGCTGTTCCATGCGCAAAAAGAAATCATCCATATGAAACAGATTACAGTCAAACTGCTCCTTTAAATATTCTCCCAGAGTTGTCTTACCACTTCCACATCTCCCGTCAATCGCAACAAGAATTGGTCTGTCCGTATTTTCTTCCTGCTTTAAAATTTCCTTAATCGCATCCACTGCCGGCTTAAAACGCTCCCTGCATTGTGTTTTCAGTTCCATATATTTCTCCGATCTTTCCCTGTATTATCTGTCCTGTGTCAGAAAAACAGAAGGTTATTTTCCTTCATAAGCAGGCTTTACAACTCCTGCTGCATATAAACGATTTACAAGAACAGGGATTAAGATAAGCTGTATCACAATTCCTGGGATTGCGTTCACAAATCCGCCCATAAAGAATAATTTCCATGTAAACCCACTTCCCATTAATGCATAAACAATTGCTGATACAAGTCCCCATACCAGTCTTCCTGCAAGCATGGAAATAATCAGAGAAATATACAATGATCTGATATCCTTTTTCATCTTACCGGAAAGAATTCCGCTGACCAGTCCATAAGTTGCAAGCTCAAATGCCATGCATATAGCGTTTGGGAGCATGACTGGCATTCCAAATGTCACACTTCTAAGTAACGGTGTGATAAATCCAACGATCAGACCATACGGTCCTCCAAGAATATATCCACACAGTAATACCGGAATGTGCATCGGACAGAGCATCTTTCCTACTGCCGGGATCTGCATGGTAATAAATGGAAGAATCAGTCCAATTGCAAGAAATAATGCCGCCAAAACTGTTTTTCGTACTGTCATCTGTTTTTTCATCTTGTCCTCCTAAACATTTCAAATCTCATTTGCATTTATTGTACCACACTTACCATTTTCTTCGCCATTTATTTCAACAAACGTTTGTGTAAAGTTTTACGCAAATTTTAATCTATTTGTGTTAAACTATACGCAAAGATGAAAATTACCTTTAAGAGGGGGTATTTCAATGACATTAAAGGATATTGCAAAAGAGGCCGGTGTTTCCATCTCTACTGTCTCCCGTATCATCAACGGGAATTCCTCAAACGCCGCCAGCAAAGAAATGCAGGATAAAATCTGGAGTATTGCACGAGCCGGTGGATATGTGCCTAACACTTCTGCCCAGGCATTGAAGCAAAAAAACAAAGAAAACGTGCCTCATCATTCCATCGCCTGTGTCTATGCGAGAGCCCAGGATGCACAAAATGATGCTTTTTTCTCAACCCTGACAAGAAGCATTGAGCAGGAGGCATTAAAAGAAGGGTATATCGTAAAGTATTCTTTTTCTACTTTTGACATTCACAACCCGGCCACGCAAAATCAGATTATAAATAACGAAGTGGATGGTGCTGCCATTCTTGGACGCTGTGACAAAGAAACGCTCAAATTTATGAAAAAACATTTCCATAAGATCATTTACGTTGGTTTAAATCCGTTAGATGCCGAGTATGATCAGGTCATCTGTGATGGAAATGCCGTTGCATCTGATGCCGTGAACCATCTGATCTCACAGGGGCACACACAGATCGGATATATCGGAGAGACAAAAAATGAAATCCGCTATGAAGCTTATTGTAATACTTTGAAAAAAAATCATATTAATTTTAATAAAAATATTGTAACCAATGTTTCCGGCTCTTCGGAAGCCGGTTATCAGGGAGCCAAACGTATTCTGGAGCGTTCTTCGGACGTAACTGCTTTTTTCTGCATGAATGACATCACAGCGATCGGTGCGATCCGTGCGATCCACGAATGTGGTTATCGCATCCCTGATGATATCTCTGTCATCAGTATGGATGATATTGAAATTGCTCAATACGTATCGCCAATGCTTACAACTATGCATATTCCGATCGAAGAAATGGGAAAGATGACTGCCAAGATCCTGATCGACCGCATAAGAAATGGTCATACACTCCCTCTGAAAATGTCCCTGCCATATTACATGGCAAAACGCGAAAGCTGCAAATAACAAAGTAACTTTCCTGTTACATTAAAACTACCGGATGTACACATAAACCTGTCTGCATCCGGTAGTTTCATTTTCATGATAAAATCTTTATCTTCTGATTAATCCAGCTTAATTCCTGCAAGAAGTGAACCAAGGCTTGAGCCAAAGCTCTCCTTTGATGTATACTGCTCGAGATCTTCTGCCGGTTCTGTGTCAACCATCTCCTCTTCCAGTGCTTTCATGGAAAGACTGATCTTGTTGTCATTGGTATTCAACACCTTTGCTTTGACTTTCTGTCCTTCTTTTAACACTTCTGACGGCTTTTTGATACGTCTTTCGCAGATCTGTGAAATATGTACCAGTCCGCTCAGTCCATTACCAAGATTGATAAATGCACCGTATGGCATTAAGGACTCTACCGTTCCCTCCATTACAGTTCCCGGCACGATCATGGAAATCTTGTGGTTACGTTCCTCGATCGCTGCTTCTTTTGCAACCTGCTTTGCAGATAATACCAGTTTCTCCTTCTCCTGATCAACAGTAATGACTTTTGCTTCTACTTCTTTTCCGATCCATTCTTCTGTGTTCTCGACATAATCAAGAGCCAGCTGGGATGCAGGGATAAATGCACGGATGCCTTCTAAAAATGTAACCACACCGCTTGGAACACTCTCTTTGATGCGGACTTTTACAACCGTTCCATCTTCCATCATCTGCTGCAGTTTCTCCCATGCAAGAACATCGTTTGCCTCTTTTCTGGACAGCAGGATATTGCCCTGTCCGTCATCTGTCTTTACCACAGTTGCCTCGATCTCATCCCCGGCATGGATCTGCTCTAACACTGCAAAATCCGGATCATTGCTGAAATCCTCTACCTTAATAATTCCCTGTGCATAATATTTTAAATCCAGAGTGATCTCTTCCTCACTCACTGCAATGACAGTTCCTGTGATAATGTCGCCCTCTCTGATCTGGCGGAAAGATGCCTCTAACTCGTCTTTGAAATCGTCCATTGTTTCCATTATGAATTACCTCCGTTGTTCTTTTCCTGTGAAATCCACATGTAACGCATCATGGACTTCCCAGCAAAAACAAGTATAGCACATTTATTTCCGTCATGACAACTATCGCAGGATTAGACAATTGCGAAACTCATAAAATCTAAATCGAATTGTGAAAAATTGACAAAAGACATGAAAGACACTGGGGAACCGCCGGTACTTAGAAGGCGGATACAACTGTAAGTTGTATCTGGCTTCTTAGTACCGCTGCGAGTGACACGTAGCGAGAGCGTGTCTTGAATGTTTTTGTTAATTTTGAACAATTTAAAAAAGATGATGAAGGGTTTCGCAATTGTCTATTTCCACAGGATGACCACTTTAAAGAGATCGCCATCCACAGCGATATGCAGACTTCCCTTCTGCGCTTCGGTAAAACTCCTTGCAATTGCAAGGCCAAGACCGGAGCCCTCCGTGTTGCGCGAAGCATCACCGCGCACAAAACGCTCTGCCAGTTCATCCCCGCTTGTATGCAGCTCCACGGCGGACATGTTGCGCATGGTGATGGTCACATTCCCCTCCGACTTCTCTACATCAATGTAAACACGGCTGTTTGGCATTGCATATTTCTGTATGTTCACAAATAAATTTTCAAAAATACGATAGGTTTTCTGATTATCCAGTTTCAGAATGATTTTGTCTTCCGGGACATTCCATCGTAATTGCAGCCCCATCTGTTCAAATTTATCTGCGTGTTCCACGCTGACCTGTTTCATCAGATTGACCACATCAACATCCATCAGATTTAATGTAATATTATTGGTCGTCGCTTTGCTCACTTCAAAAAGATCCTCGATCAGCACTTTCAACCGCAGTGATTTTTTCTCCAGTGTCTCAATATAAGATTTGCGTTCCTCTTCTGTGATATCTTCTTTTTTCAATAACTCTACATATGTAGTTATTGCAGTGAGCGGTGTTTTCAGATCATGGGAAACATTTGTGATCAGCTCTGTTTTCATGCGCTGGCTTTTCACTTCTTCATCCACCGCTTTTTTAAATCCGGTGCGGATCTCTGTGAGCTGTTCTTTGAATGGTTCGAACACTCCGATATCCTCTGTGATCATCGTATCAAGATCACCCTCTGCAATACGCTGCACACCTCTCATCAAGACATCATAATCTTTTTTGATTCTGTCGTAATACTTTTTCATCAGATAAAAAAGCACAAGCGAGTAAATGACAAGACCAACGATTCCAAACATCCACATACACATCAACACTGCTAAAACAAGAAAATTGATCCCCACAATTTTTAGGATTGTTTTGGTTGTCTTATCACTGAAATCAATGTGGTTGACTTCGTCTGTAAATGCATTCCATTTTTTTCGGATCCATGGAAAAATCTGATAAATAAAACTGTATTGCCGGATGTATTCTTTCAATCCAACAGAAAATACCGGATAAATGCAGACGACAGACATAAATGCAACTGCAAAAACAATCCAGAGGATTCCGCCTGTTTTTAGAACGCTCCACACATTCACATTTGCGTAACCTGATTTGCCTGTATATGGGAAATCGCAGACAGTGTCAATATAAATATCACACATTGCAAACGACATCATAAGTCCGAAGATCCCCGCTTCCATATAACGCCATTTTGGAAGATAATCCGGCATTTTTTCATTTTTCCATACTCTTCTGCTGCACATAAAGCATGCAAATGCCGCAATTACCAGAAGTGTAATAACATACGCTGCATCTCCCCCGCCGGATGCAACCAGATAATAATCACTGGTGTAATAATCTTCATAGGCAAGGTTCGTACTGTCTTTTGGAATACCGTATACTACCTGAAAATTTTTCACCGGGACAAAGGCCATATCATTGTCCACCGCATATGTGCGTATTTCATTGTATCGGTCTGCCTGCAAAAGACTTTTGATGAGTGTATCCGCAGAAACTGTTCCATCCTTTTTGACATCGACGGACAAGTTTCCATCTTCGTCAAAGTCCAGGACAAAAACGCTCTCATAAGAGTTCCATTGTTCTTTGTCATCGTCAATTCTGAAATCCGGTTCCAAAACTTCATACAACGGCGCATTCGTATTCACTTCTTTTTTCGTTCCATCCGTCGCATAATAATCCGTCTCAGACCGGACGCCCTCAAAGGAACTGCTCCACTCTGAAATATAATCGTAATCATCATAACCGCTTCCCTCTCCGACAAAAGGCTCCGTACGGTTTTCTGACGGCTCGTTCTTAATCTCGGTATACAGGACATAAGCCCCCTGATAAAGTGTATCAATATACTCCGTATTTACATTTTCACTGGAGGAAAACAATTGTGCTGACTTCTGTTCTGCATTCCTTATCATCCACGGAAAAAGGCTTACATTCACACCAACTGCAAGTAATAATCCAATGATAATAATTCCTATCCTAACGTTACGGCTGTTTTTCAATTTTGTATCCAACGCCCCACACCACCTTTAAATATTTTGGTTCTCTCGGGTTGATCTCGATTTTATCCCGAATGTTTCTCACGTGCACCATGATTGTGTCCGTGTTAATTGCCTTTTCGTTCCAGACACGCTCGTAGATTTCCTCTGCCGAAAAAACTCTGCCCGGATTTTTCATCAGAAGTGCCAGAATTTTAAATTCAATCGGAGTCAATTTCACCGGATTTCCATCCACGGAAAACTCGACGGTATCCTCATTTAATTCAAGTCCGCCGATGATGTAGTTTCTTCCCTCTTCCTCTTTTTTCTGTGCCATTCCCATAAACCGGGTATAGCGGCGCAACTGGGAATTTACCCTTGCCATGAGTTCTAACGGCGTAAACGGTTTTGTCACGTAATCATCCGCACCAATATTTAAGCCAATCACTTTGTCTGTCTCCTCTGATTTTGCAGAAAGCATGATGACCGGGAACTCATGATGTTCTCTCAATTTGATTGTCATGGTCACACCATCCATCCGCGGCATCATAATATCCACAATTGCAAGATGAATGGTTTCCCGCTCGATCACTTCCAGTCCCTCGACACCATCGGCTGCCTTATATACATGGTATCCCTGGCTTTTTAAGAAAATCTCAATCCCATCACGAATCTCTTTGTCATCCTCCACGACCAAAATATTGTACTCATTGTTGTTCAACTGTTCCATCTGACTTCTGACTCCTTATCTGATATGCCTTACTGTAATATATCTATCTAAAAAACCATTATATAAAAAACGAAAGAATTTCTAAAGAATTATTTGTGGAACAACAAAAAATCCCGGCAAAATCAAGTTTCCTTGAAATTACCGGGATTCCTACCCTAAGCTGATAACGGGAATCGAACCCGTGACCTCCGCCTTACCAAGGCGACGCTCTACCGACTGAGCCATATCAGCACTCCTCAACTGCTTACGCAATCGACAAGTGGTATTCTAACAAATCATACTCTATTTGTCAACCAGATAATTTATGATTTTTTCATAAAAAATTTATCAGACTGAATATCACAAAATCGGATTTTCTTTTTCTGCAAAAAAAGAACAGCCTGTCGATCGGCTGTTCTTTTAGGAGAAGGTATTTTTACTATGGGGTATAGCAAAAACTATATATAATGTATTGGGGGGTTTTTACGAGAATTATAATATCATACTCTCTCCCATAAGTGTTCACAAATGTTACAAAAATTCATATCTATTTTTGTGCATATTGTACATATTCTGTCTCTATTTTGAAATTATGCCCTGAAATACTTTCTCACGAAGGCAATGTATCATTCTGAAATACCCTGATTTTTGCTTTGATGCGCTGCAGTGCATTGTCGATTGCTTTCGGGGATTTCTTCATTTTTTCTGCGATCTGCTGGTAATTTAACCCCGACAGGTAATCATCTAACACCTCACACTCCATTTTGCTCAGGCTCTGGCGTACTTTTTTCAGAAACAATTCAAAGTTTTCCTGATCGATCATGCGCTGTTCCGGATTATCCGAACGCTCCGATTCGAGATACTCTGCCAGTGGCTGTCCCTCTTCACTCACCTCCGAATAAAAAGAAACATAGGAGTTTAACGGCGCATGTTTTTTCCGGTTGGAAGCCTCTATGGCACTGTAAATCTGTCTTGTGATGCACAGTTCTGCAAAGTGGAAAAACGAAGTTTCTCTCTCTTCCCGGTAATCGCGGATTGCTTTAAACAGACCGATCATCCCCTCCTGGATAAGATCATCGGTATCGCCCCCGATCAAAAACATGGCATTCGCCTTTTTCCGCACGAGTGGTTTGTACTTGTCCAACACATAATCCATGATCGCGGCATCCCCAGCCCGAAGCTGTCGTAAAAGTGCTTCATCACTTAACCTGTCATAAGACGTCTGCACTTTTCCCCGGTCATTGTCTCTATACTCTTCCATACCTGCTCTCCCTGTACGATAGTTCCAGACCACATCCACGCCCTGCGGATGCTCCATATCAGAAGTTACTGCAGACGCTGTCTCACAATCTCATATGCCAGCACACCTGCTGCTACTGACGCATTTAAGGAATCAATGTCCCCTTTCATCGGAATGGATGCGATAAAGTCACAGTTCTCTTTTACGAGTTTGCTGACACCTTCACCCTCGTTTCCGATGACAAGACCAATAGGTCCTTTTAAGTCGAGTTTGTACATCTCTGTTCCGCCCATGTCAGCGCAGACAAACCATAAACCTTTTTCTTTCAGCTCCTTGATGGCTGCAGTCAGATTTGTCACTTTGGCAACTGGTGTATAGTTAATGGCACCTGCAGAAGTCTTTGCAACCGTTGCGGTAAGTCCCACTGCGCGGCGTTTTGGAATGATCACTCCATGCGCTCCCGCCAGATTTGCGGTACGGATGATTGCACCAAGATTATGCGGATCCTCAATATTATCCAGAATAAAAATGAACGGTGGTTCTCCTTTTTCCTCTGCGTTTTTCAAAATATCTTCCACTTCCGCATACTCATATGCTGCGGCAACTGCAATGACACCCTGATGTTTTTTTGTCTCGGATAACTGGTCTAAACGTTCTTTATCCACAAAATTGATAATCGTGTCATGTTTTCTTGCCTCTCTGACAATTGTCCGCACCGGTCCATCCTGACATCCATCCAAGACAAACAGTTTGTCTATTGTTTTTCCGGAACGGAATGCCTCTAATACCGCATTACGTCCTTCTATTTTCTGTTCTTCATATCCCATGAAATTCTTTTTCCCTTTCTCTTATCGTGATCTCATCACGCAATCATTTCGCTGCATGCAAGACATAACTATAGTTTTAGTTTCATCTCTTCCACGCCAGTTTTCACCAGCTCGACCAGACGCTCAAATTCGTCTTTCAGATACAGATATCCCATAAGCGCCTCAAATCCGGTTGCCTTGCGGTAATCCGACATCGTGGCATTTTTTGCCATAGTAAAAGATTTGGCGTTGCGCCCCCTCTTATACACGGCTGCCTCCTCCTCTGTCAGAATCGGAAGCAGCACCTCCATCATCTCCGCCTGTGTGTGTGCCTTTACAATCTGGCTGGTGCGCTTGTGGAGTTCACTCGCTCTCGTGTTGCCTTTGGCTACTACCAGAGACCGGATCACAAGGTCGTAGATACCATCTCCGATATAAGCCAGTGTCAACGGTGAATATGTGCGGATGTCGACATCCGGGATTTCAAATTGTTCTTTTAAATAAGAATCGATTCCTTTTTCCATCTCTCTTTACTCCGCTTTATGCCATACCACACCTTCGCGGGTGTCTTTAATGACAATTCCTTTTGCAAGCAGTTCATCACGGATGGCATCTGCTTTTGCAAAATCTTTTGCTTTCTTTGCTTCTTTTCTCTCCTCGATTTTGGCAAGGACAAAGCTCTCAAGTTCAGCGTCAACACCCTCGGTTGTCTCTGTGCTCTTTGCATTTTCCAGATTCAGGGAAAGAACTTTATCAAAATCCTTAATTAACTCGTATTTTGTAATATCGTTCGTGTCTGCTTTTAACAGATCATATAATACAGTGATCGCCATGGAAGTATTCAGATCATTTGAAATCGCATCCACGAATTTTGCCTTGTACTCTGCAAATACGTTCTGGTCTACCTCGCCCTCTTTTTTCAGTCCGGCAACACGTTTTACCAGTTTGTTGTAAGCGGCTTTGGTGTTATCCATGATCTCATAAGAAAACTCAAGCGGTTTTCTGTAATGGGACTGTAAGCAGAACATCCGGTATACAATCGGGTCGTACCCTTTTTCCTGTAATAAGGAAACAGTGAGGAAATCTCCTTTGGATTTACTCATTTTACCGGATTTGTCATTCAAATGCTGTACATGGAACCAGTAATTGCACCATTTGTGTCCGAGGTAGCTCTCAGACTGTGCGATCTCATTGGTGTGATGTGGGAAAATATTATCCACACCGCCACAATGGATATCCATGTACTCGCCAAGATGTTTGATACCGATGCAGGAGCACTCAATATGCCATCCCGGATAACCGACGCCCCATGGGCTATCCCATTTCAATGCCTGGTCTTCAAATTTGGATTTGGTGAACCAGAGCACGAAGTCTGTCTTGTTTTTCTTATTGGTATCCTCATCGACATCATCCCTTACACCGACTAAAGTCTCAAGTTCTGCCTGTGTGGAGAAAACATAATAATTATCCAGTTTGGACGTGTCAAAGTAAACGTTTCCACCTGCCTGATAAGCGTAACCCTTTTCTAACAGCCCCTCGATCATTTTTATAAATTCAGGAATGCAGTTCGTTGCAGGTTCCACAACATCTGGTCTCTTAATGTTTAATTTTTTACAGTCCTCAAAAAATGCGTCTGTGTAGAACTTTGCGATCTCCATAACTGTCTTATGTTCACGCTTTGCACCCTTTAACATTTTATCTTCTCCGGTATCTGCATCGGAAGCTAAATGTCCTACATCTGTAATATTCATGACACGTTTCACATCATATCCGACATAACGAAGTGATTTTTCCAGAACATCTTCCATGATATAGCTTCTCAGGTTTCCGATATGTGCAAAATGATACACAGTAGGACCACAGGTGTACATTGCGATTTTGCCGTCCTCATGTGGAATGACGGTCTCAATTTTTTTAGTAAGTGTATTGTAGAATTTAAAATTATTTTCCATTTGTGTTCTCCATTTTCTTTCTATATTATTTTAACTTTGAAAAAGCGTTTCACTTCCTATTACTAATCCTGTCTGACTTTCCGGTCAACCTCTTTCAACTGACGTTCCAGATCAAGCACACGATTGACAAGTTCTGCGTTTTCTCTCTGTAAAAGAGTAATGTCCTCTTTGACCGGATCCGGCAGATGACACTGATCCATATCGCTTCGTGGAATTTTTACGTTATCGCGTTTCACCACACGTCCCGGAACACCGACAACGGTACAGTTTGGTGGAACTTCCTCCAAAACCACGCTTCCGGCTCCGATTTTGGAATTCTCCCCGACCGTAAAAGAACCGATGATTTTTGCGCCGGCACTGATCATGACATTGTCTCCAATCGTTGGATGACGCTTTCCGGTCTCTTTTCCGGTTCCACCTAATGTCACGCCCTGATATAAGGTGACATTATCACCGACAATCGCTGTCTCTCCTATGATAACGCCACTTCCGTGGTCGATGAAAAATCCTTTTCCGATCGTTGCTCCCGGATGTATTTCAATCCCTGTTTTTCTCGCCGCACGCTGGGAAAGAAACCTTGCCCAGAAATAATGCCCTTTCAAATACAGTTTATGTGCACGTCTATAACTTAGCATAACACGAAAGCTTGGATAAAGCAAAACTTCCATCGGTGATTTGATCGCCGGGTCACGCTCTTTTATAACCTGAAATTCTTCCTTCACATGCTGGATGATTCCCATACTTCTTGCCCCTTTTCTTTTTTATATAATAAAAACGGATTACCTCATCTCCAAGAGACGAAATAATCCGCGGTTCCACTCTAATAAAAATCAATTGATTTTCCCTTAAGACACGTAACGTGTGTAACCCGAACCAGAATACTTAAGTTCTGCCATCACAGACCTCTTTTCCCCTGATCAGCTCCCGGAGGCACTTCGTGAATTCTCTTTCGCAAGACTGCTTTCAGCCGGTGACAGTCTCTCTCTTTGCGCTGCCCAAATTCCTACTCTTTCCGTTCATCGCTTTGCTATTCATTTATCTGGAACATTTTTCATTCCTAATATAGTGTATGCAGTCCGCCCGGATTTGTCAAGAATTTTTCTTATGACTGCTTTCTGCATCCGGCACAGCCTTCGCATCCAGCCTGGGAATCTGCCACTGCCACACTGCTCTCATAAATGGTTGTCAGCGCACAGATCGCCTGGGATGAGATTCCCTGTTCTGCTCCTGTGAAACCAAGTCCTTCCTCGGTCGTTGCTTTCACATTAATCTGACTTACATCAATATGCAATGCTGCCGCAATATTCTTCTCCATCTCCTCGATGTATGGACGCATTTTCGGTTTCTGTGCAATGATCGTTGCGTCGATATTCTCCACAATATATCCTTTTTCCTCGATCAGTTTTGCAACATGCTCTAATAATTTGATACTCGAAATTCCTTTGTACTGTGGATCTGTATCCGGGAAATGTTTTCCGATATCGCCAAGTGCTGCCGCCCCAAGCAGTGCATCCATGATCGCATGCAGCAAAACATCTGCATCCGAATGTCCCAAAAGCCCCAGCGTATGCGGAATCTTTACGCCTCCGAGGATCAAATCCCTTCCTTCTACTAATTTATGGACATCATATCCCATTCCTACTCGCATTCTTTTTCTCCTTCTATGACGGTTAAACTGATTTCATTATAGCATACCCATTTTGTAGTTTCTATTACTTTCCATCAACCTTTTTGCACGACTCCATGTACCTCTTTATATTCCTTCGGCGACACCCCGAACTCCTTTTTAAACGCCCGGTAAAAACTGGAGTAATCCTTAAACCCGAACATTGTGTAAACATCGGTAATACTCGTCTCACCCAGGATTGCCGCCTTGGATGCCTGCATGCGTTTCTTCAATATATATTGGTGCACAGACAATCCCATCTGTTCTTTAAAAATATGTGCAATGTGGTATTTACTGACAAAAAACTGCCCTGCAAGCTGCTCTAAAGACAGCTCCTCATCCAGATGGTCATCAATATAATAAATAATGTTCTGATAAAGATTCTGTTCCTCTTTCTCACTCTTCGGATTCTGCTGTTCATAGACAATACGGTTCAGCTGAAGAACAAGGTCATTCACACAGAGGGAGACCTTTGCCTCTTTTCCAAAACGCTCCGACTTAATCTCCTCGATCAACTGGAAAATCCGGTACTGGATCGTATTAAACGTGATCAGGTCATTGTGAAAAATATATTTTTTCTTTACCAGAACATTCTGCATCAGATATCCGTAAGAGGAAGAAACTTCCATCAGCTGGTTGCAATATTCCACACTGATCCAGAATACAAACCTCCGGTAAGGGATCTCATTTCCATGCACCATTGCCATGTGCTTTATCCCCGGTGGTATCAGCACCATATCTCCATATTTTAAAGGGTACTGCTCCCCCTCGATCCAGATGGAGACATCCCCTTCCAGGAAAAAATAAAACTCATAGTAATCATGCGAATGTATGGAAACCTTTTCAGATGCCGGCTCATTATAATAGTAGATTTCAAAATCCCGGGACAGCATGTATTGTCTCGTGGAAAACTTGGTCTGAAGATTTTTTGCCATGTGTGTTTCCTTTCCTGCCTGTAAACAGCCTGCTGCTGTTTCTTATGTGTCGGCACTTTTCACTGCCTGCATACATTATATCATGTGCAAAACCAGCACATGATCAACATTCGTCGCTCGCCGAACACATGCATGTGTTCTTCTCGCTTGCACTCATTTTATCATTCAACCGCAACTTTTGCAATGTGAACAACAACTCTGTCAATTTTCTTTTTTCCTCTTTTGGATATAATAAGCTTATCAAAACAAAAACCTGCTGCCACACAGCAGCTTCACATTTTTTTCTAAGAAAGGAAACAAGAAACTATGGAAATGACATTAAGATGGTATGGTTCCAAATTCGACACTGTAACATTAGAGCAGATTCGCCAGATCCCAGGTGTAACAGGCGTTATCACAACTTTATATGATACCGCACCTGGGGATGTATGGAGCAGAGAACGCATTCAGGAAATGAAAGCAGAAGTTGCTGCTGCAGGACTTCATGTAGCGGGTATCGAGAGCGTAAATGTTCATGATGCGATCAAGACAGGTTCCGCTGACCGTGACAAATACATCGATAACTACATCGAGACTTTAGAGAATCTTGGAAAAGAAGATATCCATCTTGTATGCTACAACTTCATGCCTGTATTCGACTGGACACGTACAGAGCTTGCACGTAAAAGACCGGACGGTTCCACAGTTTTAGCTTACACACAGGAAGCTGTAGATGCCATCAATCCAGAAGATATGTTCGCTTCTATCTCCGGTGATATGAACGGAACTGTTATGCCAGGCTGGGAGCCGGAACGTATGGCTAAGATCAAAGATCTTTTTGCAATGTACAAAGACATCGATGATGAAAAACTGTTTGAAAATTTAAAATATTTCTTAGAGAGAATCATGCCTGTATGTGACAAATATGACATCAACATGGCAATCCACCCAGATGATCCTGCATGGAGCGTATTCGGACTTCCACGTATCATCATCAACAAGAAAAACATTCTCCGTATGATGGAAATGGTAGATAACCCACACAACGGTGTTACTTTCTGCTCCGGTTCTTACGGAACAAACCTTGAGAACGATCTTCCAGATATGATCCGTTCCTTAAAAGGACGTATCCACTTTGCACATGTCCGCAACTTAAAATTCAACAGCCCGACAGATTTCGAGGAGGCAGCTCACCTTTCTTCTGACGGAACATTTGATATGTACGAGATCATGAAAGCTCTTTACGATATCGGATTTGACGGACCGATCCGTCCAGACCACGGACGTATGATCTGGGGCGAAGTTGCAATGCCGGGTTACGGTCTTTACGACAGAGCACTTGGTGCTACTTACTTAAACGGTTTATGGGAAGCAATTGAAAAAGGAGAGACAAGACATGCAGTTAAATAGAGCAGGTTTAGCAGATAAAAGTGCATGGGAAGCTAAGGGTTATGCCCTTCCTTCCTTTGATTATGAAACAGTAAAAAAGAATACAAAAGAGAATCCATTCTGGGTTCACTTCGGTGTTGGCAACATCTTCCGTGCATTCCAGTGCAACGTTGTCCAGAACCTTTTAAATGCAGGTGTTCTTGACCGCGGATTGACCGTTGCAGAGGGATATGACTACGAGATCATCGAGAAAATGAACCGTCCACACGACGATTTAAGCATTCTCGTTACTTTAAAAGCAAACGGAACTGTTGAGAAATCCGTTACCGGAAGTATCATGGAATCCCTCGCTTTAGATTCCCACGATGACACACAGTTCTCCCGTTTAAAAGAGATTTTTGCAAAAGATTCCCTTCAGATGTGTACTTTCACCATCACAGAAAAGGGTTATAACTTAAATACTCCGGACGGAAACTTCATGGCTGCTGTTGCAGAAGATATGAAAAACGGACCGGAAAGACCAGAGAGCTACATCGGTAAAGTTGCTGCATTAGTTTACGCACGTTACGTTTCCGGTAAGAAACCAATCGCCATGGTAAGTATGGATAATTGCTCCCACAACGGAGATAAGTTAAAACTCGCCATCACTACTTTTGCAAAAGAGTGGGCAAAAAATGGTGTTGTAGAAGAGGGATTCGTTTCCTATGTAGAGGATGAAAATAAAGTTTCTTTCCCTTGGACTATGATCGATAAGATTACACCAAGACCAGACGCTTCCATTGAAGCATTATTACAAAAAGATGACATCGAAGGTCTTGATCCGGTTATCACAAGCAAAAATACTTACGTTGCTCCATTCGTAAACGCTGAGGAAACCGAGTACCTTGTCATCGAGGACAAGTTCCCGAACGGACGTCCTGAGTTAGAAAAAGGCGGTCTTATCTTCACAACCCGTGAGACAGTAGATAAAGTAGAGAAGATGAAAGTCTGCACCTGCTTAAATCCACTTCACACAGCACTTGCTGTATTCGGATGTTTATTAGATTACAACCTCATTTCCGCAGAGATGAAAAATGAGACTTTGGTAAAATTAGTAGAAGGTATCGGATACAAAGAAGGACTTCCAGTTGTTGTAAATCCTGGCATTCTTGATCCAAAAGAGTTTATCGACACTGTACTTAAAGTACGTGTTCCAAACCCATTCATGCCTGATACACCACAGCGTATCGCAACTGATACTTCCCAGAAACTGGCAATCCGTTTTGGTGAGACAATCAAAGCTTACGCTGCTTCCCCTGAACTGAACGTTTCTGATATTAAATTAATTCCATTGGTATTTGCCGGATGGCTTCGTTACCTTATGGCAATCGATGACAACGGAAATGAATTTACCTTAAGCCCAGACCCAATGTTAGACGAGGTTCGTCCTTACGTTGCAGACATTAAACTTGGAGATTCTTTTGACGCTGATGCAAAATTAAAAGATATCCTCTCCAACGCTAAGATTTTCGGTGTAAATCTTTACGAAGCAGGACTTGCAGAACTTACCTGCCAGTACTTCACAGAAATGACCAGAAAACCTGGCGCTGTTATGGAAACATTACAGAAATATGTCGGCTGATCATAACTGATCACGATTCAGAAATGCAAAAAGACAGCCGCACCGGGATTTTTATGAATCCTCGGTGCGGCTGCTTTTTATTTTCCTGTCGTATTGTTTTATGTATAGATCTGAATGCCGCCCATCAGCACAAACGCCACGATACCTCCTTTTCATTCACAGCACTGGATCAATGTAACCATATCCAGCCTATCCATATCATTATATAAAGTCTTTTCCTGTATCCATAATCTCATAGAAATTCTTGTGCCTTTTTTCAAATCTGTAAACTGAATTAGTTCATCATTAGTATTAACAATTTTTATCTGATCTGAATTATAAATTTGATAATTCTCTGTAAGCCTGCAAGCATTCGTTCCATCACCCTTTACTACTATTTTTCCACTATCAGCTTCTGTGATTACTCCCTCGAATGGAATATTTTTTAATGAAACTGCTGGTGAAAAAAATAATAATTTCACATTTACCAATATACTAACTACAAACAGAACAATAAAAATGGCTAAACAAATTTTTTTCTTCATAAGTTCTCCTAACAATTTGTAAATACTTAATCCAAGGCAAACATCTTTCCACCTAATATGACAACACTTTCTTCATGTATTTATCTCTTCGTTCCATTCCAATTTCTTTCTATACAAGTAAAACAATACACCCTGTGACTATAAATGCAACAATACCAACAATCCGGCAAAAACGTGTCCATTTTAAATACTTCGCGCTGTCCTCCATTTTTCTGATATTCTGTAAAAGCAGCCAATAGTAGCATAAAAAAATAATAAACGCACTCACATAAGTAATGATTCCCGCTACATAAGGTGCCCCACTCAACTCCTGCATGATAATATTGGAAATGCAAATAATATACATCCATAATGCAAATGGAGTTACGATCAATATGTTTAACTTGTTGTTTGTACGCATACTCTTTTCCTCCTATTAATTGTTTCTGCATAACCGTTGACTTGTTTTCACTTTTCTTTTTAAATTCCTATATCAGACGAATAATAGTTTTCTTGAATTGGATCCCAATATATATATTTTACGCTCCAAGATAATAATGTGCCTTCCTCGTCATAATAATTAATCGTAATTCTATCTGCATATTCATCTTCTATCTGATGGTCTGCATTCAGATAATAATTTACCTTACTGTATTTCGAAATGATATTACTTTGTACTCGTCCGTTCTCACATTCTACCTTACAATATGCAAACTCATCCTCCTGTGGAATATATTCAAGTTTCAGGTGATTCTCTCCATTTATATTTTCACACCAGAAATTTACACCTCCACTGACTTCCAGATAGTCAGATGTAATCCTGTTCCCTGAATACAATGTATTCTCTTGTTCTTCTATGTTGTTCTTTTCTACAACAGTTGTTGCATATATTTGCTGGTTATTATACCCTGATAATAATATGTTCACAGCAAAAGTCAGAAGGATAAGAAATATTTTCATAAATATGCCTTTCGTATTGTTCCTGCCTACTCGTATATCATCTGATTTCAGTATAGCATCATATATATTTTCTAACAATATTCAAATTATCTAATATTTAATCTGAATCTTTATGTACTTTATCATGTGCTTGCATGAAAATGTTATTTAAAATTTAATTTTCTGTTCTAGCTCAAGTTTATTCATGCATCTGTACCACCAACCAATTTTCTTTCAGTTATTTCAATCCACACACAATCTTTCATAAATTCAAATACTGCATTGTCTGAATAATAAACATAGCCTGAAGCATCTGCATAATCCGTTAAAAAAGAAAATAATTATGCTTCCTTCTTTTTTTTGATAATTTACGCTTCCATATGATGTCATAATCCAATTTCATCCATCTATCATCTGAAAATCCATATCTTTCTGATGATTATATACGATAATTTCTACCTCATTTGCATATTGATTCTGCAACATCTCAAATCTTATACTCTCAAGATTATGAAATAAAGAAGTAAACTGACCTAGACATATTGAAAAATACAGCAACACAATTAAAACCATTTCCGATTATCTAATTGTTCCCTATAAGTATCCAGACTTGTCACCTCTATATCATTATCTACTTTCTAAAGTTTCAAATATCCATCAGAATCCATATAGATATGTCCCTTTTCACCCAAATCTTTCCATTGTTCTGCCACTTCATTATTACATAAATCGACCGTTAATATTTTTACAAAGAAAATGTATTTTCTTGAATTATAATAATATTTTAATATCAATTTTGAGGTGTATAGAAAGTTTGCGTATTTTCCTCAATACTACTTCTGTTTATTGTTCCAGTTCCTCCAAGATTTTCTGATTCTAGATTATTAATAATCACTTCCGTATCGCTTTTAGAATATATAGAATCTAAATTTTCTTCAACATTATTATTGATAACCTTTGAAGATTTTTCAATACTTTCCTTTTCGTAATTGCTATTTACCACAGCTGTGATTGCAAAAACAGAACCACAAATAAGTATCATACCTATAGAGATAACTACCACTAATTTTTTCTTCATCACTTTTTCCTCTATAAACTGTATGAACCAGTATATGTAATTGTAACAGATGAAGCATTTTCTATTCCGAAAGAATATACTGCTGAACTTATATTGCCCAAAACAACTGTTCCTTTCCATCCATTGGTAACTTTTGTATTTGTGAATCGCAATGACGAATTACTTGTTCTATTCTGAAATGTCAGATAACTTGTTCCTGTCTGACTCTGTGAAATACTCACCTGTATTTTAGAACCTGATGAAAGAGTATACTGATTCTCTCCATATGAATATTTTCCTGCTGGAATTTCCCAATTAATATTTGCTGTATATCTTGCTGTTTTTACTGGCTCTGGATTTGTTTCAGAATATGGCTCGTAGTATCCCATGAAATTGCCATTATCATCTAATAACTCATAGACTTCAAGACCATTTTCTCTTTTTTCTTCAAACTCATTCCATATTGCATTTTTCGATTCATTACTTATTTCTTGTGCCATAACTGGATGAATATTAATAAAAAACACCATTACCAAAGTTAAAGAAAACAAAATTTGCTTTACAGATCGTCTTACTTGTTTCATGTCAATTAATCTCCTTTTAAAATATTTTTGTTGCAGCATTTTTCTCAGAAACATTCAGAAAATACATTTCCTCTGTAAAAATATTACTTTTAACTATTTTTAATATATTATTGCTTTCCAATCAAGGGACAGAATTGTCAAAAAATTTATGGACAATTCTGTCCCTTGTAATATGTAAACTAACTATGGCACAATAGAAAATATGATGTATGGAGGTTATCACAAATGAAAAAATTTATTTCAAAATTATTTATCACTTTAACAATTATTTGCTTTATCCAGGTAAACATTCCATCGATACACCATATAGAATCCATTGCTCCCTATAATGACATTCCTGTCAGCGGTGAAAACGATCATTAGCTAATTTCTCTTTGTATACATTTTCATAGAAATAACGCTTTACATAATGACTGATTATAATACAACGTTTTAACTCTGTATTCATTTCACCATTACTGACTCTTTTTCCGTTTTTTTTCATAATTTCATTTTCATTCCACAATATATCGTATAGTTTATAATGAACATTCCATACTCTTCTGCACAGCAAACTCGCTCTGATTGCTCTTCTGTCTATCTCTTCTGCCCATTCATGCTCTCCCATATTTCCAAGTTCATTTACAGCACTCTCGGTAACAAATTCGTACATCGAAATCGCCTCTGAAAATCCATTCTTCAAAATATTTTTTCCATAAAATTCGAGTAAAAATTTGACAGATTCCTTTTTTTCTTTTTTCTCCATCCCCTTCCAACTATTACGGATACATCTTATTTCCTGCTCTGTCAGATACACGTTCTCTTTCCTATAAAGATTTTCCGCACGCAGCGTACATTCCAGAGCCTCTTTTTCCATTTTTACAAATTCTTCTCTCGTTACTTTTCCCTGTTCAAACTCTAGTAATGCCTGCTTCTCTAAAAAATATTGTTTATTCTGTGGAATATCCAAATCAATCCGTGATTTCATGCTTTCCAATTGTTTACTTGCCACAGAAAACTTCCGGTCATTGATGTAATCTGCCAGTTCTTCTGCCATTCTTATGACTTCGCGGTCACTTGTGATAAGTCGTGACCACTGCATTTGTCCTGACAGTCCCAGTCTGTTTAATAATTTTTTGAGTGTTTCCCTCTGCATATCTGTCTGTCCTTTTTCCGCCCTGCGAAGTGATTTTACAGAACAGATTCCCTCACAGAGCTGCTCCTGCGTTAATCCGAACATTTCCCTGCGGGTTCGCAGCACATCTTTCATACTAAAGATCCACTTCTGTTGGTAAAAGTAGGTGCAATCCTGTATATATGCCGGAACTTCATACTCTGCATACAAGTTTTTAATCATAGACATTAATTCTTTTGCATTTATCCTATCTGTCTCATTTTTTTCTAAATGCTCTGTAACTGCATCCTCTGGCATTGTCTCTAATATTTGTATTTCTATTTCCAGCAGTTCGACCAGATAATATGTCCGCCCGGCATCTCTTAATTTGTCAATAGCTTTTTCACATATCTTCAAATTTTCAGTCTGTGTTTCCACATTCCAATACTCTTTAAATAAAATCTGCTTTTTCAGATAATAATAAACAATTTTAGGATATATTTTTGCTTTCATAATTTCATCATAATATCCTGTGTCTATATACTCCATGAGTACTCTGCATTTATGCAAATAATCCATGTTATTTCCATATATAATTGTTTCCAATAGCAGATTCATCTCCAATACCGATAATGGTCTTTTCTCCCACCATACTTTTTCTGCATCCGGTATTGTAAGTATTACGGCTTTCCGATAGCATTCAGCAATTTTTTCTTTCGAAGCCCCTTCCTGTTTCAAAACTTCTCCCCACATTGCCAAAATAAACTGATGATTTATTCTATCATTTTCCCTTAAATGTGCCTTATATTCTTTAAGCAAACGATATGCATCCTCTATTTTTTTATTCTGAATCGCAGATAAAATCTTTTTCTTATAATCCCACTCTTCAAAATCACATAGATCTAACAGGTTTTCGTATAATTCTTTCGCTATACCAAGCCGTTCTAACAATCTGTCTCTGATATCTTTATCTATTGGACGCTCCCCCTTTTCAATTTTGGAAAGCTGGCTTGCGCTCATGAATCCCATCGCTAACTGATCCAATGATACATTTTCTTCTGTTCGTATGTTCTTTAATAATTTTGCAAAATCCTGATCTGCCTCAGACTGCGGATAATCTTTTGTTTCTTTCATATAGCACCCATTTTTCTCCATTGCTTTTTATCTTCTGCAAGGATTTCCCGAATCTTTTTCCTTTATCATAGTTTAAATCACAACACTTTTCAATTTATATTTGAACAAAACCCCGCAGACAGTTTTTAGGCTGAATGCGAGGTTTCCAATTTTGTTAAACGCTCCTATTGTCTGATATCCACATACCCAAGTTCCAGACTTGTCTCATCATAGTAATAACTTCCACCGTAATTGCTGAGTGTGAGGTACATCTCACTCAGTTTTTCTTCCGGCACTTTGAATGCCATATGCACGGTCACAGTCTCTCCCGGTCTTAAAGTGTCAATGTAGTTGTTATGACGCTCGCCGCCGTAGACATCCATCAGATAAACTTCCTGACTAAATCCCACAGAATCTGCATTGACATAATCCCATGTGTCCCCTGCTTTCGGCTTTTCATCCGTGTAGCTGTCAAACTGCATTTCATTTCCACGCTCCGTTAAGAAAGCGATTCCACCGTTAAACATGACATCTGAAAGCGTCGTATCTCCATTATTTTTGTAATCAACGGTAACATAAACAATTTTCATCGGAACCTCTTTCGTCTCCACGACTTCATTGACCGTCTGAATGCCGTCTCCGCTCCTGATATATTTCACTTCCATTGGCAATAAATTACCGTTTTCATCAAATGCTTCTTTTATATCTTCCTCAATCATGTTTTCCGGCAAAATACGGATGTTATCGGAAAGCTCTACATCTGAGATCATTGCCATAAGTCCCGGTGTCTCTTCGTTTCCATTTTGTTCCAGAGAAAATTCCTCGCCAATCGCATGCATGTTTTTCATCTCTGATTTTGAAAATGTGGTCTGAATATCTGAATCAATAGCTTCTTCCCCTTTTTCGGCTTCATTTCCTGATTCATTCCAGTCACATATCTGCATGACATTGGCACCGTCCGTCTCTTCTGTCGGTGTAATAGAAACACCCTCTGCAATCTGAAAAGCCTCCTCTTTCGATACATCCGGGAAAATGAACATCTCAAGCAGGTAATTGTATTCTGCATAGATCACATATAATTTTTTTGCACTTGCCGCATTCCCTTCTTCGGATGCTTCTTCCATATAAACTGCCGGTCTTCCCCCTATTTCCGTCTCTTCACTCATCGCAATGCCTGTATTTTCAATGTCCGAAATTGCTTCACCAGGTGTGAGTCTATAGACGATCATACTGATACCGCCCTGCGCATAGTGATCCTCAAAGCTGTATTTTCCTTCCTCAGACTGTACCATGCCTTCCGGCAGATAGGAAGTTTCCAGTCTGACATATCCGGCTGCTCCGTTCTCCCTGTCCTCTGTACTTTCTGCCACGGTCTGCGGTCCTTCAATCTGTGTTTTTACCCCATATTTTCCAACCTTCTGATTATGCATCTGATAGACCACACCCGCACAGACTGTCGTTGCAAGAGCCAGTGCCGCCACCATGGAAGCGATTAACATGCGGTGTGCCATTCCCTTTTTCTTTTTTCTGCTATAGGACACGATTTTTTCCTGCTGCTGCATTTTCTGTTCTGCCGGTTCTTTCCATCCGTTGTTTTCTGACCGGCTTTCTCTTTTCACCTGCGCTGCAACTTCCTGCTCAATCATCTGCCGCATACTCTCCGGCATTTTCGGGAATTTCTCTCTCATATCTTCTAATCTCATACTTTTACCGCCTTTCCCACTCACTCTGCAAGCGCACCTTTTAATTTTCCTCTGGCTTTTGCCAGCCTGTTTTTCACGGCACTCTCTGTCGTATCTAACAGTGCCGCCACCTCTTTCACACTGTAGCCTTCCATATAATAGAGCGTCACACAGAGTTTCATCTGCTCCGGCAGTTTGAAGATTGCCTCGTACAAATCCGAATAATCCTTCTGTTCTGCCGCCTGTCCATCCATCTGGTATTCCTCTAAGGAAATGATTTTTTTCTCCCTGCGCATGATCGTATAACACTCATTCATTACAATGCGTATCAGCCAGGTTCTTGCGTAAGAATCGTCTTTTAATGTATGTAACTTTGAAAATGCTTTCACAATTGCTTCCTGTATCGCATCCGCACAATCCGCGTCATTGTAAAGCAGGGACTTTGCAATATGATACATTGTTTCCTCGGAATCAATGATCAATTGTCCTAATGTTTCTTTTTTCATTGTATTTTGTGCTGTTTTCCACTGACTTGTCCGTGGAACAGCTTCCTTTCTGCCGGCTTCTTTCCTTGTTTACATAGATTAGATGTATGGGAGTGGCAATTGGTCTCTAAGATTTTTATATTTTTTTGTAAAACGTCCTTTGGGCAAAAGAAAAACCTTACAGACAATTTGCTTCTGCCTGTAAGGTTTCGTTCTTATGCCTCTGATTTTTTTAATAATCCCTGATAAATGCACTCCACATTCTCATCTGGTGCATATTCTGCAATCAATTCATATATCTGCCGGATCAATACAGGGGATTCTTCCAGCATGTCGGCTGTCTGTTCAATGCTGCATCCTTTCTTATACTTCTTGATAGTCTGTTCGATTTTACTTTCCATCTTTCCTTCATTTCTGGATTTTTCCAGATCGTCCGCAAATAATTCTCTCAATGCCTCACACATATTTCTCTCCGCCTCCACTTCTTCCCAGTTGGCCCGCATAATGGTATCTGCCAGTGCCTGATATAATTTTGAATTTTTATACTTCTCATATTTTTCTATAATACTGCGTATCTCACCACCCGCTTTTAAATCATTGCGAAGGTTATTTAACCAATAATTGTTCTTCTTAGAAAGTTTTGGGATAAGCAACAACTGGATTGGAATAACATCTCCTGATAAATAATAAATTCCATTCTCAATTTCTTTTACTGTAATTCCACGGTCTGCTCTCAATTTTTCAATCATTTTAGCCAGATAATGATAACAGGCAAATGTGATTGTCAATTCCTTTGCAGAAATTCCATCTATTGTTTTTGATTCTGCCTTATAAATGCAAGTATAACCATACACCTTATAAAAATCATCAATCGTTAAAGTATCATCCGGTGACTTGTATTCCACGATATTATGCTGCCTGAATATCCGCCCGATATTCTTTTTAATCTGTACTTGTTTCTCATTTTTGACCAACACATCAATCTGCATTGGTTTCTTGGAAAGCAAATGCTCCGGCTCAAATTCCAGATACTTTGCCTCCTCTCCCAATTCAATCTGCAACGCCGCATCAAATGCAGGATGCCATTGGATTTTGTCATCACTTGTGTTCAATCTTTTTCCCCCTTTATCATAATAAAAATACTGGTGCTTTTCAATGTAAAATTAAATTTACTGATCATGAATTTTGTATTTTATACGAAAAGCTGTCAACAAATTTTGCTCATCAAAATGGAATCTCATGCCGATATGGCGGTGATCATTGAGATACTATTTCGTCCTCTCTATAACGAAATTTTTCGGATAATGAATTTTAAGAATTTATATATCCGGAACTTTGATGTGTTCTAAGTATAGGAAATATCCTATTGAATGTCAAGAATTTTTCCACTCAGACAACAATGAAAAACTCCTCTATCCTAGATTTTAAAAATACCACCAAAGCTTTTACTGATACGCTCTGATGGTATTTTTGATATTAGATTGCTTTATCTTTATGCCCCTTCAATCTCCTTGATGCTGAATCCGTTTCCTTCCAGAAGATACGTGGCACTGCTTCCGCAGTGCGGACATATTTTTGCATACTGGACTGTGGAATAGGTTTTTCCACAGTCCTCACACTTGGTAACACCAGGTATGATCTCAATTTTTAATTCTGAGTCTTTTAAAAGCTCTGATTTTCTTCTGGCATAGCCCCAGCAGTCTGTCATGTATTCCGGGACAACGCCGCTGACTTCCCCGATCTCACAGGTCACGGATCTGATCTCTGTGAGATTGTTCTCTGCTGCAACTTCCTCCACGGTACGCATAACATGTACAATAATTCCAAGTTCGTGCATTTTATTCCTCTCCGTAAATTCTTCACGAATGAATTGTTTATAAAACTCCTCTAGAACAAATATAATTTAAGTTTTACAATCCTTACTTCTTCTTGGAGAATTTAATCTTAATCGCCTGCTTTGCTCCATTTGGAAGAATATATTTCAACTTATCTTCACTTGGAACCATCTTGCTGCATCCAGGCAGTTCTCTATGTAACTTGATCGCATCAAACTCACACTTCGTTGTACAGATACCACAACCGATACACTTATTCTGGTCAACAACAGAAGCTCCACATCCAAGACAACGTGCTGTCTCTGCTTTTACCTGCTCTTCTGTAAATACAAGTTTTGCATCACGGAAAGAGTGTTTTGTATCGATGGAATCATTATGTCCAGGAATCTGACGGCTGGAGTTGTCATAATTTTCCACTTTGATATCGTTTTTGTTTAACTCGATGAAATCATTTCTATTACGTCCGATCGTAAGGCTGGAATGTGGCTGTACAAAACGATGGATGGAGATTGCACCCTGTTTTCCGGCTGCAATCGCATCAATTGCAAATTTAGGACCTGTATAAACATCTCCTCCAACGAAGATATCAGGTTCTGCTGTCTGGTAAGTAAGCGCATCTGCAACCGCTCCGTTGCCACGTCCAAGTTCCACTTTGCTTCCCTTTAATAAGTCGCCCCATACGATTGCCTGACCTACAGAGAAGAATACATGTTTACATTCTACTGTCAAAAGCTGGTTCTCATCGTACTGTGGATTGAATCTGCCATCTGCATCTTTTACAGATAAACATTTCTTTAAAACGATTCCGCGTACTTCGCCGTTTTCATCCACGAGAACTTCTTTTGGTCCCCATCCCGGATTTACAACGATTCCCTCGGACTCTGCTTCTTCGATTTCTTCCACAGAAGCCGGCATTGTCTCTCTGGATTCCAGACAGAACATGTTGACTTTTGTGCTGTCACTGCCGCATCTCTTGGAATCTCTTGCAACATCGATCGCAACGTTACCGCCACCGATGACAACAACATCACCTTTGATGTCATATTTCTCATTTGCATTGACTTCTTTTAAGAGGTCAACTGCGGAAGAACATCCTTTTGCAGTATCGTTAGGAATGCCCGGAAGTCTTCCGCCCTGGCATCCGATCGCAATGTAGAATGCTTTGTATCCCTGCGCACGGAGTTCATCTAATGTAATGTCTTTTCCGACTTCCACTCCGGTTTTGATTTCAACACCCATCTCTTTGATGACATCGATTTCTGCCTGCACAACATCTTTCTCTAACTTGAATGATGGGATACCGTATACCAGCATACCGCCGGCACGCTCATTTTTCTCGAAAATAGTAGGTTTGTAACCTTTTTCAGCCAGATAGAATGCACAGGATAAACCAGCAGGACCACCACCGATGATCGCGATCTTCTCCTCAAAATATCCTCTGACAGATGGAACGACTTTCTCTGGAATGTAACGTGTCTCAGCTTTCAGATCCTGGGCTGCGATAAATTTCTTTACTTCATCGATCGCAATTGCCTGATCGATCGTTCCTCTGGTACATGCATCCTCACAGCGGCGGTTACAGATATGTCCACAGACTGCCGGGAGCGGATTATTTTTCTTGATCAGCGCCAGCGCATCCTGATATCTTCCCTGTGCTGCCATTTTTAAGTAACCCTGGACTGCAACGTGTGCCGGACAGGCTGTTTTACATGGAGCTGTACCAGTGTCATAGCAGTTGATGCGGTTGTTATCACGGTAGTTTTCATCCCACATCTCCGGTCCCCATTTTTTCTCAGATGGAAGAACATGTTTTGGATATTCTACCTGGGAACCATCTTTTTTGCATAATTTCTGTCCAAGTTTTACTGCACCTGCAGGACAATACTCTACACAGCGTCCACATGCCACACAGTCTTTTGCTTCTACTTTTGCGACATATGCAGAACGGGACATATTCGGTGTATTAAATAACTGAGAGGTACGAAGTGCATAACATACATTCACATTACAGTTACAAATCGCGAAAATCTTGTCCTCTCCATCGATATTGGTAATCTGGTGAACAAATCCATTCTCCTCTGCTTTCTGGAAAATCTCCAGTGCTTCCTCTCTTGTAATGTAACGTCCACCTTTGTTTGTCTCAACAACATAATCCGCCATATCACCGACTGCGATGCACCAACTCTCCGGGTCATCTGCACAGCCTTCCTCGTAAGTCGTTCTGGAACGACGGCAGGAACATGGGCTTGCTGCGTACTTTCCTTCATATTTATCTAACCAGTGAGAAATATGCTCGATGGAAATAGACTGGTTCTCCATAGAGATCGCTTTCTCGACCGGAATAACGTGCATACCGATTCCGGCTCCTCCTTCCGGTACCATAGGTGTTACTTTTTCAAGTGGCAGACGGCTCATTCTCTCAAAGAAACGACCTACTTCCGGATGTGCCTCTAACATCTGCTGGTTCATATTTCCAAACTCGGCACTTCCCGGTACAAACATTGGAAGCACATACTGTTTTTCGTGTTTTGGATTCTCCCAATTGTATTCAATGACTCCGTTGACAGCCATCTGCTGTAACAATTCCTCTAAATGTGTTCTTTCCATTCCGGTGAGTTTTACCATCTCGTCTAATGTCTTAGGCTTACGAACTCCCATTTTTAAAGCAACTTCTGCCATCTCATCTGTACACATTGCTGATAAGCCCCAGTATTCCGGGTCATACTTTGTGATTTTTTTCATTCCAAGCTTCTGTGGAATACGATCTGTCACAAGCCTTGCAAGTTTTACAATTGACTCACGTTCCACTTCTTTTTCAATAAATTCCGGTACAAAATTTCCCAATGGATCTGCCATTTCTTCCTCCTTATATATGAAACCGGTCATTCTGCCAGCTCCTGTAAAAAATTTTTTATTCTGCTTTCACTTATTTCTGATATTCAGAAATCTCGGTGCGGATCCAGTCCGCCCACTCGTCAAAACCTTCTCCTGTCTTCGCTGAGACAAAGAAAATCTTTGCATTTGGATTTAATTTTAAGATACGTTCTTTCACAGCCTCTTTGCTGAAATCATCAAAAACACTTAATGTATCACATTTGTTAATGAGAACTACATCACAGATAGAAAACATTAATGGATATTTTAATGGTTTATCGTCCCCTTCCGGCACGGAAAGAATCATCGCATTCTTCGTACTTCCGGTATCAAACTCTGCCGGACAGACCAGATTGCCTACGTTCTCAAGAACGACAAAGTCAAGATCCTTTGTTCCAAACTCATGGATTCCCTGTCTTGTCATATCCGCATCCAGATGGCACATTCCACCTGTATGGATCTGGATGGCACGTACACCGGTCTCGCTGATTGCCTGTGCGTCCACATCAGAGTCAATATCTGCTTCCATAACACCAATCTTCATCTCATCCTTTAACATGGAGATGATACGTTTTAAAGTTGTTGTCTTTCCAGCTCCTGGAGAAGACATAAGATTCAACAAAAATGTCCCCTCTGACTTCAACTCTGCGCGTAATCTGTCAGCATCCGCATTATTGTCTTCAAAAATGCTTCGTTTTACTTCAATTACTTTAAAGTCTTTCACTTATGTTCCCTCTTTCCCTTCCTCTTGTTTCTGATTGACCCAGGTTTCCATGTCAGGCTTCTGATATCCGTTCTCTGGTACAACCAGATTGTTAATTATTAAACATTCTATCTATAACATACATTGTAGAAGCAGTATTGTCAACGTTTTTACCGAATTTTGTTAAAAAATACACAATGTTTTTTCACTGGTATGTCCAGGATATATTTGTATAAAAAAAGAAACTCCTTTCACATCTGGAAAGGAATTTCTTTTTCACTGTCTCTATTCTGTTATTTTTACCCAAGAGCCACATCCAGCGACATCATCACCGTAAATCCCACTGCAAAAAAAATCGTTCCAAGGTCGGAATGTTCCCCCTGGGACATTTCCGGGATCAGTTCCTCCACAACCACATAAATCATCGCTCCGGCTGCAAAGCTCAACAGATAAGGCAGAGCCGGAACAATATATCCTGCTGCAAAAATTGTAAGCATTGCACCGACCGGCTCCACAATCCCTGAAAGCACACCACCTGCAAAAGCCTTTGACACTTTCATCCCTTCTGCCCTGAGCGGCATGGAAATAATCGCCCCCTCCGGGAAATTTTGGATTGCGATCCCTATTGACAATGCCATAGCTGCCGCCACTGTGATTTTTGCATTTCCAGCCAAATATCCGGCATACACAACCCCGACTGCCATTCCTTCCGGAATATTATGCAGCGTGACGGCCAGCACCATCATGGTAGTTCTCTGCAATCTGCTCTTTGGTCCCTCTGCGCTGACACTGTACCTGTGTAAATGTGGGATAATGTGATCTAACAGAAGCAGAAACAGAATGCCTCCCCAAAAACCTGCAACTGCAGGAACAAACGCAAACTTTCCCATCTCCTCCGACTGCTCCATCGCCGGAATCAGTAAACTCCAGATGGATGCTGCCACCATCACCCCTGCAGCAAACCCGGTAAGGATCCGGGACAACCGTTCGCTCATATCATGTTTCATAAAAAATACGCACGCTGCACCGAGCGACGTACCCAAAAACGGAATTAAAATTCCATAAAATACTGACAAATTCATAAGACACCTTCCTCTCTTATTATTAATAAGTAATTGCAAACTTTATTTCAGTTATTTCCTTTAAGTCCTCAATCAATTTTACAATTTCGTATTCTATTCATAATGTATGTATTTTGTTAGTTAGTATCGACTAACTTTATTGTAACAATAAGAGAAAAAATGTCAATAGGTAGAAAAAGAGGTTACTACACAAAGCTGACATTCTTTCTGTAATAACCTCTTTATCCTATCCCGGTATTATAAAGCAAGTACCGCAACAACATACACCAAAATAAACAATATCGACAATAATATTCCGAATATTCCTGTAATAATCCCTGCAATCGCAAGTCCTTTGCCCGGCCGCTTCTGCACAAGACTTACAATTCCCTGTGGCAATGCGATCAGTGCAAGAATAATTCCAATATAAGGCAAAAAGCTGAATACAATCGCAAGAATTCCAAGTACCAGCGAACAGATTGCAAGGTTCTTGGTCGTTCTCTTATCCGGAACCGGTTCCCCGATCACGATCACCTGCTGTCTCGGTCTCGCCTGCTCCTCATATCCTCTGTCAAAGTTTTCTCCATAGTTTCCCTGTTCCATATGTAAACCGTCCTTTACTATGCAAGCTGAAGAAATACTACAATGACCATGATCAAAAGCTGTATTACCGTACATCCAACAAACGCACCGACAGCATTTCCAACCTTACCTGCCAGTCCCTGTTTTACATAAACCGTTCCAAATAAAACTCCGATCAACAGACCAATCCATCCGCAGAGAAGAAATCCCGCGATACAACTGATTCCCAAAAACACATTACAGATTGTCGGTGTTTTGTGCAATGGCTGATACTGTTCGCCGCTGCCCTGATATACTCCGTTCACAGCCAGATCCACTTTATTTCCAATTACAACAACACGGAGTTCTGTGTCATCAATCGTAATCGGATAATCAACCATCATAACAAACCAGTTCTGTGATTTCACCTTGTACGCCTGACCATTCACCAGAATCTTTGCTCCAAATCCTGCCTTGTACTCAATCACATTGTTTGTTCCATTTACCGTTACTTCCCATTTCTTTGTCATTTTCATTCTACTCCTTTTCTTCCACGGTCTTTCTGCCGTATTCTTTATCATTTTACCACATAAAAGTATAAAAGAATACCTTTTTTCGACTAAATTAGAAAAGGATTTTTTTGTAACTTTGATTTCTTATTGCAAAACTGCGTTTCTATGTATCAGGAACATTTCACCATAATTTCCTGTTACACGAAAAAAGCTCTGGGAAAATCCCAAAGCTTTCTGTTAGTAGCGAGAGGGGGAGTCGAACCCTCGACACCATGGGTATGAACCATGTGCTCTAGCCAACTGAGCTATCTCGCCATATTCCTGCCTGCGCTATCACGCAGTGATATGTGCACCGGCATCGAAGATGCGCTACACATTTTCCACTCCGTCCAATAACGTCCTGTCATTGTCTTCTGTAGAAATGGGACCTATAGGGCTCGAACCTATGACCCTCTGCTTGTAAGGCAGATGCTCTCCCAGCTGAGCTAAGATCCCATATGTTTGCGAGTCGCTCGCGCAACTCGCTTTGCTATTATATAATGAATTATATAAAAAAGTCAACACTTATTTTTGTGTTTCTGCAATTTTTTTATTGTCAGCTTTTTCATCTGCTATTCTTCCAACAGTCGATCCACCAGTTTTACGCAGTCTGCAGCATCTTTCGAGTATCCGTCCGCTCCGATCTCGTCTGCAAAACTTTCATTGATCGCCGCGCCACCAATAACGATCTTGCTGTCGCATCCCTTTTCTTTTGCTAATTCCACAACATCTTTCATGCGCATCATCGTTGTTGTCATAAGGGCTGACAGACCAATTACTTTTGCATGTTCTTTTAAAGCAGTCTCAACGATCAGCGAAGCCGGAACATCTTTTCCAAGGTCGATCACATTGTAGCCATAGTTTTTCAACATAAGAACAACCAGGTTTTTTCCGATATCGTGAATATCTCCTTCTACTGTTGCAACTACAATTGTCGCTTTTTGCTCTGCATCATTCCGTTCCAGCATTGGCTCTACATATTCAATTGCCATTTTCATCGTGTTAGCTGATGAAATCAACTGAGGCAGGAAATATTTCTGTTTGTCAAACAATACACCAACTTCATTAATAGCCGGAATCAAATGATGATTGATGATCTCATCCGGTTTTTCTCCGTCAGCAAGTGCCTTTTTCACCTCTTCTAAAATACCACCCTTATTTCCTTTTAAAACAGCCTCAAAAATTGCACTTCTGCCTTCCTGGGATTCAGGCTTTGTCTGAACATCCGCTGCCGCTTTTTTTACCGGGACAAGTACACGCTCCTGCCCTGCATACTTTTCAGCAAGCATGTTCATACGCTCAATATAACGGATATCACTCTCTTCTCTCGCAAGAAGCAGATCCGATGCAAATGCAGCATTCATCAACAATTCCTGCGACGGATTGGCGATTGCCATTGTAAGCCCATGTGCGATCGCCATCGTAAGGAATGCCGTATTCACATAACTCCGCTCCGGCAGACCAAAAGAAATATTGGAAAGTCCACAGGCCGTTGGAAGTTCAAGTTCATTTTTGCAATAAGAAAATGTTTCGTAGCACTCTACGGCAGCTCTTGGATTTGCTCCGATCGTTGCAACCAGTCCGTCTACAATAATATCCTCTTTGTTCATTCCAATCCCGATTGCTTTCTCCATGACAGTACGGATGATCGCGTGTTTTTCCTCTGAATCGTTCGGAAGCCCTGCATCAGACAATGGGAGCAAAATAAACATTGCACCGTATTTTTTTGCAATCGGAAGAAGTTTATCCATTTTTTCTTTTTCCATAGAAATAGAATTGATCAGGGCGCGTCCCGGATAAATACGGAGTGCCGCCTCAATAATATCTACATGGCTGGAATCAATGCACAGCGGACAATCAACCGTAGAAGTCACTTCGTAGATCGTGTTGATCATCATTTCTTTCTCATCAATTCCGTTCATTCCCATATTAACATCAAGAATCGCAGCACCGTTTTCTTCCTGGTCTAACGCCATCTGACGCACCATGTTAAGGCTGCCCTCCCGCAGTTCTGCCTGAAGTTTTTTCTTACCGGTTGGATTGATGCGCTCACCGATCACCATAAAATTACCATCCAATGTAATTTCCACCAGTTTACGTTCAGAAGTCAGAATTCTTCTTTTTTGCGTCAAAGGTTTATGCACCGGCATATCCTTCACTGCTTCTTTCAATGCACGGATATGTTCTGGTGTTGTACCACAGCAGCCTCCAATAATGGATGCACCAGCTTCCACCAGTTTTTTTCCCCAGGAAGCAAACTCCTCTGGTCCCGTCTTGTAGACTGTCACACCATTCTCCAGTTCCGGCAGCCCTGCGTTCGGCTTTGCAAGGATTGGGATCGTGGCATACTCTGCCATTTTTTCAACCGGTTCTATCATATCCTCCGGTCCTGTTGAACAGTTGATCCCAATCACATCTGCTCCAAGGCTCTGCAGCACAACTGTCGCCGTCGCTGGGTCTGTTCCATAAAGGGTTCTTCCATCCGGGTTATATGTGAGTGATACCATAATCGGCAGATCACATACTTCCCTGATTGCAATGACTGCTGCCCTGCATTCCTGAAGGCTCATCATGGTCTCTACTACAAAGAGATCAGCACCTGCATCCGCAACCACATTTGCCTGTTCTTTGTAGACATCCACAAGATCTTCAAACATCAGTTCGCCAATCGGATATAACTGTTGTCCGGTCATCGTCATATCCGCTGCTACCAGCGCTTTTCCCTGCGCCGCTTTTTGGGATAAGGCAATCAGTTCCCGGTTCATTTCTTCTAATTTATCTGCAAGTCCATACTCTTCTAATTTAATACGGTTTGCTGTGAACGTTGGCGCATACAAAATATTGGTTCCGGCCGCCACATAATCTTCCTGTAACTTTATCATAATATCAGGATTTTCAAGAATCCACTGTTCCGGGCACACGCCAACCGGCATGCCTGCTTTCTGCAAATTCGTTCCTGTCGCTCCATCCAGAATAACCGGTCCGTTTTCCACCAGTTTTTTAAATTCTGCTTTTGTCATTGTCTTTTGTCATTCCTTCCGCGGATTTATTCCTTTTGATTATGCCATTTCCATAAATGCGGCGCAAGTATTTTTAAATTCCTATTTACAGCAATTCTTTGAGGATTTTATTGACCATTCCAGGATTTGCCTTTCCTTTCATTGCCTTCATGGTCTGTCCAACCAGAAATCCGATTGCTTTTTCTTTTCCATTACGGTAATCTTCGACCGACTGTGGATTGTCTTTGATGACCTGTTCCACGACTGCTTGCAGCTCGCCGGCATCATTGACGGTCTTTAATCCTTTTTCCTCAACGTATTTGTCAGGATCAATATCATGTTTGAAAACTTCCTCAAACACTTCCTTTGCAACCGTGCTGTTGATTGCACCGGAATCTGCCAGTTCAATGACTTTTGCAAGATTTACCGGAGAAAATTTAATGTCCTCCGGATCCATCTCATTTTCTTTTAACAGACGGATGATTTCACCCATGATCCAGTTGGAAACTTTCTTTGGTTTCTTACATATCTCTGTCGTCGCCTCGAAAAGATCGGCAAATTTTTTATGTCCGGTGATAATTTCCGCATCATAATCCGGCAGACCGAATTCTTTTTTATAACGTTCTAATTTTTCCGTGCGGAGTTCCGGCTGTCTTGCTTTAATTTCTGCGATCCACTCGTCGCTTATGACAATTGGGACAAGATCCGGTTCCGGGAAGTAACGGTAATCCTGTGCATCCTCCTTAGAACGCATTGCATAGGAATACTCTTTGTTGTCATCCCATCTTCTGGTCTCCTGAATAACCTTTTTCCCTTCCTCGATCAGCTCGATCTGACGGGCACGCTCGCCCTCAATGGCTCTTGCAATTGCCTTGAAAGAGTTCAGGTTTTTCATCTCGGTACGGGTTCCAAATTCCGGTGCACCCATCTCACGGACGGAAAGGTTGACATCAGCACGCATGGAACCTTCATTTAATTTACAGTCAGATGCACCAAGATACTGAATGATCAGTCTTAATTTTTCCAGATAGGCAATGACCTCCTCTGCGGAACGCATATCCGGCTCTGACACGATCTCGATCAACGGCACGCCGGAACGGTTATAATCGACAATGGAACAGTCTTCCCACTCATCATGCACCAGCTTTCCGGCATCCTCCTCCATATGGATTTCATGGATACCAACCGTTTTCTTACCCGCTGCGGTTTCGATTTCGACTCCGCCATTTCTGCAGATTGGCAGATATAACTGGGAAATCTGGTAATTCTGCGGATTATCCGGATAAAAATAGTTTTTACGGTCAAACTTGCAATACTGTGTAATGCTGCAGTTAGTGGCAAGACCAACTGCAATCGCATACTCTACCACCTGTTTATTTAAAACAGGAAGAGAACCCGGCATACCGGTACATACCGGGCAGGTATGGCTGTTTGGCGCCCCTCCGAATGCGGTGGAGCAGCCACAGAAAATTTTTGTTTTACTTGCTAATTCAACATGGACTTCCAGTCCAATCACAGTTTCATATACTTTACTCATGACGATTCCTCCAAACTTATGCTAATGGGCTGTGTTCATATTCCCTGGTCTGCTCAAATGCATACGCAGCGCGGATAATATTTTTCTCTTTGAAACAGTCGCCGATCAGTTGTAAGCCGATTGGAAGTCCATTGGAATCTTTTCCACAAGGAAGTGAAATTCCCGGAAGTCCTGCAAGGTTTACAGAGATGGTATAAATATCTCCGAGATACATTTTTATCGGATCACTTAAGGATTCCCCTAACTTCGGAGCCGTTGTCGGGGCTGCCGGTCCTAAGATCACATCATATTTTGCAAATGCTTCATCAAATGCTTTTTTGATCAATGCCTTTGTGCGAAGTGCTTTCAGATAATAAGCATCATAATATCCACTGCTTAATACGAAGGAACCCAGCATGATCCTTCTTTTTACTTCCGGACCAAATCCTTCCGAACGTGTCTTTTTGTACATATTATGAAGTCCTTCGTATTCCTTTGCGCGATAACCATATTTTACTCCGTCAAAACGTGCAAGGTTTGAGCTTGCCTCGGCACAGGCGATGACATAGTATGCAGGAATTGCATATTCCACAAGACTCAGATCAAATTCCTCTACGACCGCACCTTTTTCTTCTAAAACCTTTGCTGCATTTAATACGGCCTCTTTTACTTCCGGATCAAGTCCCTCTCCAAAATAATCTCTTGGGATTCCGATTTTTAATCCTTTCACATCATCTACCAGAGCATCCGTGAATTTTAAGTCATCTCTTGCAATGGATGTGGAGTCCTTCTTATCATAAGAAGCAATTGCTTCTAAAATTGTTGCACAGTCTGTCACATCTTTTGCAATCGGTCCGATCTGATCCAGTGAGGAGCCATAAGCGATCAGTCCATAACGGGAAACGGTTCCATAAGTTGGTTTGATTCCGGTCACACCACAGAATGAACTTGGCTGACGGATGGAACCGCCGGTGTCAGAACCTAACGCATAGGAGCATTCTTCTGCTGCAACCGCTGCACAGGAACCACCGGAAGAGCCACCCGGGACATGAGCTTCATTCCATGGATTCTTAGTTGCCCCGTAAGCGGACGTCTCTGTGGTACTTCCCATCGCAAACTCATCCATATTTGTTTTTCCAATGATCACCGCACCTGCTTTTTCAAGATTTTCTACCGCTTCTGCAGTGTACGTTGGTTTAAAATTATATAATATCTTTGAGGAACAGGTCGTCAGCAGATCTTTCGTGCACATATTGTCCTTGATGGCGACCGGCACTCCGGCAAGCGGACCTGTAAGCGTTCCATCATCGATCATTTTCTGTACTTCTTCTGCACGTTTTAATGCGCCTTCACGATCCACTGTCACAAAACTGTTCACTTTTTTCTCTTTTGCTTCAATTGCATCTAAAGCTGCTGTAACAGCCTCTGTAACCGTAACTTCTTTTGCTTTTATTTTTTTGCCTAATTCCACGGCAGTCAAACTCATTAAACTCATTTCTATCACCCTTTCTTCCTTATTCCATGCTCACATCCAACACATCTGAATTGCTAACCAATCGTCTTTGGCACCTTGAATCCACTGTCTTTCATGGAAGGCGCATTAGAAAGGGTTGCTTCGCTTCCGTCTCCATTCGTGACAACGTCTTCACGAAATACGTTTGTCACCGGGAAAACATGAGACATCGGCTCAACTCCTGTGGTATCTAACTCATTTAATTTATCAATATAGTCAAGCATGGCTCCCATGTCTTTTTTTGCCTGCTCTTTTTCTTCTTCATTCAATTCCAGTTTTGCAAGAATTCCTACATATTCGATGGTTTCATCCGAAATAATATTTGCCATTTTTCTTATCCTCTCTGCTTTCTTTCCGGCTATGGCTCTAATCTGCTCATATCACGCGGGAACAATGTTGTCTCTCTGACATTATCTTCACCGATCAGTTTCATCGTCAGACGCTCCAGACCGATTCCAAGACCTCCGTGTGGCGGCATTCCGTGTTTGAATGTGTCCATGTACTGCTCCATGCCCTCGGTTGTCATGCCGCGTTTTTCGATTTTTTCCAGCAGCATGTTGTAATCGTGGATACGCTGTCCACCGGTCGTGATCTCCAGACCGTGATACAATAGATCAAAACTTAATGTAAACGTCGGATCTGCCGGATCATCCATTGCGTAGAATGGTCTTTTCTTGGAAGGATAATGTGTGACAAACACGAAATCTGCATCACATTCCTCTTTAAAATACTGTCCGATCAAAGCCTCCTCTTCCGGTTCAAGATCATATGGGTTACGAATTTTTCTGCCATATTTTTCAGCTACTTTTCTTTTTGCCTCGTCGAATCTGACGGTCGGGATTTTATCCACATTCGGCAGTGTCACACCAAGGATTTTCAACTCTTTTTCGTAGTCCTTTTTCAAAAGGTCAACCATATACTGTAAAAATCCGGTCTCCATTGCCATGATATCTTCGAATCCATCAATGTATCCCATCTCAAAATCAAGACTGGTATACTCATTCAAATGACGTTTTGTATTGTGTTTTTCTGCACGGAACACCGGGGCTGTCTCAAATACACGGTCAAACACGCCTACCATCATCTGTTTATAAAACTGTGGGCTCTGCGCTAAAACAGCCGGTCTGTGGAAATAGTCCATACGGAACATATTTGCACCACCCTCAGCGCCTTTTGCACCGATCTTCGGCGTGTGGATCTCGGTAAATCCCTGCTCATAAAGAAAATCACGGAATCCTCTGACGACACCTTCCTGAATCTTAAATTTTGCACGCTCTCTTATATTTCGAAGTGCAATGGAACGGTTGTTTAAGTTTGCTTCCAGGGAAGTGTTTAATTTCCACTTGGAAATTGCTAACGGCATCGGTGCAGCCGGCTCAGATAATACCCGGATGCTGTCTAACCGGATTTCAAAACCATTCGGTGCCCTGTCCTCGCTTCTCACTGCACCTTTCACTTCCACGGTGGCTGCTTCTTTCAGGTCTTTTAAGTCAAACTTTGTTTTTCCCTCTTCAAATACACATTGAAGAAGTCCTTCCCTTTTTCGTAAAACGACAAATGCAACCTCTCCCATATCCCTTATGGCATGGACTGCACCGTTCACTTTTACGGTCTTTCCTTCGAAATCTCCTTCTAAGATCTCACTGATTTCTACTGTGTCTTTTTTGTTTACTCCTGTCATGAATTCCATACGTCTGTACGCTCCTTTTCTTTCCTTATTTTGGGAATTACTCGGTGCGGGACGGAATAATCATTATAATAAATGAAACTAAAAAAGCCCTGAAAGAACAACTTCGTTCTTTCAGGGCGAGATATACGATTATCCCGCGGTACCACCCGCATTGGAAAATGATAACATTAAATTCATTTTCCCTCTCAATGTGCGTAACGTGCACTGACGTACTGACCTACTTACATACCGGTCATCACAATGATTCAAATAGCTTCGGCTGTAATACCCGGTTATGGTTCAACCAGTCTGCTCCAGAGTGTTCCCTGTATCTCCTCTTTCAAACAGCGCTCTCAGTCGGTGACGCTGTATTCCTGTCGACGTCTGAAGATCAGAGTCTCTATCAACGCTTTACTGTGTTAATGTTGTAATATTTATATCACTTCAAAAACAGAAATGCAAGAAAAAATTTGATTTTTATTATAACAAATTTTAATAATTGTTATTCATTTTGGTTAAAAAACATCAATCCCAACGATTTATCATGCCAGAAACCCGCCGGATCACCATCACTGCAAGAAGTCCGATCACCGTTCCAGAAGCAATCCCTGTGATGGCAAGGACCGGGAGATAATAAATTAAAGTTGCCGTATCAAGTACCCACATTGCGACAAATATCTGACCTGCATTGTGCGAAATGCCACCGAGAACGCTCACTCCGGCAGCCGAAAAAAGCTTTGATCTCTTTGCCAGATACATCACTGCAAAACTCAAAAGTCCTCCGGCAAAACTGTAAAGCATTGCTGCCATGGAACTAAATGTAAGCCCTGTGAGCAGGATACGCACCATGGAAAGTGCAAATGCTTCCTTTGTTCCAAGTGTGTACAGTGCGACCATCACCACAAGATTTGCAAGTCCAAGCTTTGCCCCGGGAATCCCCAGATTTACCGGGACCAGCGTTTCAATATAGGAAAGCACAAATGCAAGTGCCACAAGCATTCCAAGAAGTGCTGTTTTTTTTGCCATAATCATTTCCTTCTTTTCTCTAATGCTGCAAAATGTCAATTCCGGAGTCTTCTCCGTTCTCGATCGTGATAACTACCTTATCCGGGAGACAGACGATCGTCTCTTTGTTCCTGCTGATTTTATTGTGATGCACACAGATCTGATCCGGACAGGACGCTTCCGGCATGCTCACATAGCCATCCTGAATCGCAAACCGGTTATAGGAGCCATCCTCAAAGCGGATGGTTTCTGTATGATCTTCCGAGAGTGGATATCTCCCATATTCCACACCGTCCACCGTCACAACGGCAACTGCATTTTTTGTCGATACGTTCTGGTAATACTGCATTGCAACATATGCACCGACCGCCGCCACAAGTAAAATAACGATCAGAATCCAGTCATTTTTCCGGATGTGTAACTCTTTCCTGTCCTTCACACCTGCTTCTTTTTGAGATTGTTCTTTCATCTGAAATATTTTTTTCATCTGAGACTCTCTTTCATCTTTGCTTTCTTTTTTATCAGCTGCACCTATTTGTTTATGAAATCAAAAGTACTGCATCATCACTCTGTGTATTCTTCAAATCCATCCGAATACTGAATGCTTCCGTCTTCCAGAATCCACATTGCCTCCACACCGTCAAGCTGATTTACAAATTCCATTCCTTCCGCAAGCGGCATATTAAAAATCGCAGTTGAATACGCATCTGCCATTCCAGAATCATTTGTGATAATGGTAACGGATGAAAAATTATCTGCCGGCATCAGGGTATCCTGATTGATAATGTGACAGTATCTTTTTCCATCGACTGTATAATAGCGTTGATAATTTCCACTCGTTACCACGCTTAAATCCTGAACTTCCACTTTTTTTATATATGCCTGATCACTCTCCACATCAGGATTCTGAATTCCGACCGCCCAGGCGCTTCCATCCGGGTGTCCGCCAATAGCGCACACATTTCCCCCGACCGAAAAAAGCATGTACTGGATTCCCAGTTCATTTTTTGCATACTCTGCAACCTTTTGAACCGCATAACCTTTTCCAATACTTCCAACATCTAACGACATATCCGGGTCTGTCAGATAAACCGTAGACGCCTCCTCGTCAATGACAATATTATGGATATCTGTATGTTCTGCTGCTCTCTCCAATTCATCCATCGGCGGCAGCTCTGCGGAATCGGGATCTTCACTTCCTGCTTCCCTATAATCATGCCAGATAGACAGCACACTTCCCATTGCGATATTCATGTTCCCATCTGTTTTTTCATCCATCGTAATGCCGAGTTTCAACAGCTCGATGATTTCCTCATCCACCTTTACCGGACAGATTCCTGCATTGTCATTGATGGTCTTGATGTTATTCATCCCCTCATAGTCGTGATAAATATCATACAGATCATTATAGTATTGAAACTTGTCTTTGATCAAGGACATCTGTTCCGAAAATTGTTCCTTTGACGAAGCGTATCCGATAATCTGCGTCTGCGTGTCAAACACATCAAAAAAAGATGCCTCATATTTTTCCAGATCTTTCCCTGTGCTATTTCTGTAGGCGATCACGCCAATCAATGCAAGCAATATCAATACTGCTGCAATCTGTCTCTTTTTTTCCATTCTCTCTTCCTCTCGTATAAAAGAAAAAGAGGGGTTATACGCCCCTCCTGCCGTCATCCTTATTTTTTCTCATAAATGCCGAATTCATTCTGGATCAAAATATCGCCAATCTCTAATTCCAATGGCAGCTTATACTTCTGAACTTCCATGGAACCATTCTGTGTGGTCAACATCACACTTGTCTCCTTAAATGATTCAACTGTATATTCTTCTACTTCTTTTTTTCTTTTAAACATGAATTAACGCCCGTTTTCCTATTCCTAAACTCTAAAAACCAAAGAAGATTATAGCAAGCCTCTGTCATTCATGCAAGATATTTTTTCGTTGTTTTTCTTCCAGATAATGGCAGCGCATTTGTAGTTTTTATTTTAATTTGCGCAATATTTTTATGATCTTCACCTCAAAAACTACCGCAACTACAAGAATCATCCCCATAACGATCAGACTATACGCTGCATCGACGCGGAATCCTAGCGCATCGCAGATGCTGGTAAAAAGAAGGGACAACACAAACACCAGTTTGATCAGTTCCACCATGCGGATCGTATATCTGCGTATCGCTCCGGTACAGACCTCGCGCGACAGTCCGTTAACGCGCTCCGGGTAAATAGCCAGCACAGTAAGCCCCATATAGACAAGAATCAGGATCAGCACATTCATGACAATACGCACTGCCCCTGCGCCGTAGACAATCCCATAATAAACCTGTAATCCCATATAAAATAATGCTGCTATCGCCGAAATAATCTCGAAAACGAGTGTCTCTGTTGACAAATGATTTTTCTTCATTCTATATCATTTCCTTTTCTGGTATTGCTATTTGCAATCTTCCCTGAATCCATAACATAGTTAGAATACAATATTTTTTTCTTTTCTAAAAGTAATTTTAGAATAATTTTAGAATTATGTGTTTTCTTTTCTTGAAAATCAGTTTCGCTGTGCTATAATTATTTAGGTTATGATTACGAATCAACACTAAAGGAGAACTTATATATATGGAAAAATTTATTATTCCAAAAGATTATCATTCAGAATTAAACCTGCATGATACACAAATTGCAATTAAAACAGTCAAAGATTTCTTTCAGAATCTTCTTTCCCAGAGACTGAATCTCTCCCGTGTATCAGCACCTTTATTTGTCGATCCTGATTCCGGATTAAACGATAACTTAAACGGTGTGGAACGCCCTGTTACATTTGATATCAAAGAACAGAACGGAAGGGAAGCTGAAGTTGTCCAGTCCCTTGCAAAATGGAAAAGATATGCTTTGAAAAAATATGGTTTTTCTTACGGCGAAGGACTTTACACAGATATGAATGCCATCCGCCGCGATGAAATCACCGACAATATCCACTCTATCTTTGTCGACCAGTGGGATTGGGAAAAAATCATCAAAAAAGATGAGCGTACCATTGCAACTTTGATGGATACCGTAAAGGTTGTATACAAATGCCTTCGTAAAACAGAAAAATATATGGCAATCCAGTATGATTATATTGAAGAAATCCTGCCACATGATATTTTCTTTGTCACAACGCAGGAATTAGCTGACATGTTCCCGGACAACACTCCAAAGGAACGTGAGTATTACATTGCAAAAGCAAAAGGTGCTGTCTGCATTATGCAGATTGGTGATATTCTGGAAAATGGTGAGCGCCATGACGGACGTGCTCCTGACTACGATGACTGGAGTTTAAATGCTGATATCGTTGTTTACTATCCGGTTCTTGATATCGCATTAGAGTTATCTTCCATGGGTATCCGTGTTGACAAAAAAGCTCTGCTTTCCCAGTTAAAGAAGGCTGGCTGTGAAGAAAGAAAAAATCTTCCTTTCCAGAAAGCGATCATCAACGAAGAACTTCCATACACCATCGGCGGCGGTATCGGACAGTCCCGTATCTGTATGTTCTTCCTGCGCAAAGCACACATTGGAGAAGTACAGTCCTCTCTGTGGCCAGAAGATATGATCGCACAGTGCGAGGAAAATGGAATCCAGCTTCTGTAAATCAAAAAAATTGCTATTGATATAAAAATCAGCACCCGCTTCACATTTTTTTGTGAATGAGTGCTGATTTTTCTTTCTTCTGCAAATTTCGGTTTACATTAATTCCAATCTGCTAACTGCTGATATAATTTTTCTTTTATATAATCCATATCCAATACCTCTCACTACGATAAACTGATCATCCACTTACGCCTCTTAAAGATAATTAACGATACAACCAGTCTGAATATTTCTTCCGTGGTAAGCAGTGTATACACACCCACAATTCCCCACTTAAATACATACGCTGCAAGCAGACACAATCAGCAGTATCTTTCCAATCTCTTTTACGCTGCCATCTACACGGTACAGTCCGGTATATACTCCTGCCAGAAGAATGAGCAATGCCGATACGGCTACCGATACGGCTAAGCCTGCATACATAATCTTTTTTGACTCTGTATAAGCCTCATGATATTCTTTCCTGCCCAGCCTCTTGCCGACTATCACACCGGCAGCCGCCGACAATCCACTAAGTGCTCCTACGATAAGCCCCTGTATCGGACAAGTAAGTGTATAGGCAGCAAGGTTTGATGTACCAAGATGCCCATAGACGGCAGACTCCACATTTTGTCCGAGGCTCCACAAAAATTCACTGACCAGAATCGGCATAATCATGACCAGATAATCCCTGACAGTAATTTTGCAGAAACGCAATGACCATACCGGCTTATCTCCATCTTTTCTGATGCATAAGGCAAATCCAACTGCAATAAATACAAGGTTAAACAACTGCGAAATCAGTGTCGCAATCGCAGCTCCTTTTATTCCCATACATGGGAATCCGAATTTTCCAAATATCAGCAGATAATTAAGACCTGTGTTTACAGCGACTGCCCCAAAGCTCGCCAAAAATGGTATTGTGGCATGCTCCCTGCAGCGTAGCCATGAGGAAAAAATATTGCTAACCGCCATTGGAATATAGGAAAACGCTACTATTCTGAAATAGACCGCACCGGTATTTACAATACTCACATCCCTTGTGTACAGCCCAAGTATCTGCGATGGAAAAACTCCTGCTGCAAACAAAAACAGTGCAGCTATTACAATTCCGCTAATAAGGCTCACATCAAAGCTACACCATGCCTCACCTGAAAAACCTCTCAAGTGCCTAAAATCCAGGATTTTTTACATACCGATCCGATGTAGTGCAACTATTGTCTCTATATGCCATGAGTGTGCAATAAAGATGCACATCCCATGACTTATTCGTTAAGTCTGGGTTCTAAAATGATGCAACAGTCCTCTGCCGGACCTGCAATAATTAGCATAATGCACCACTTTGCACCTGCCATAGAAAAAGATTAGATTTGTTTTTGAGATACAGGTAAGGCTAACCTGCGTGTGATTTGTATTCTGCTCTTTCTCTATGATTCGCTTATCCCGTTGATAACTTCTAGGATATTGTACCATAAATTGTTTATTTCGGAAATTACTTTCCTCTAAAAATGGGCAGAATTAAACCTCCAAATCTTTTGGGGACTTGGAGGCTTGATTCTGACTATTTTATAATATCAAAACAGAATAAACCTATATTCTACAATCTTCCTTCCCTTATTTCACTAACAACATACTGAATTAGTTCTGTTTCTGTTGCTACATCTTCCTTTTTTACAAACATTACATCCCTATGCTCTACTCCTGATAACTTACCACCATAAATAATTGTGGCACCATGCATTTCCATTGAATATTTTATTAACGACCACTTCTTTTTGGGTGGATTATTCAATATTAATGTTGTCTTGGAAAAAAAATAAGTATCATATTCCGTATTTGCTATGTCATCTCTTCTCTTATTAACAATCTCATAAGAATTATCATTCTTTATTAAATCTGTAACGGATTGAACATCTGAACGGGGCGTACCATCTTTATTAAATCCACAGCCAATTACTTTTACTGAATACAAGTCTTGACTTATTTTCCAATAACCATATCTTTTTTCTCCATTCAATGTATATGTATAATACCATAATCCATCTAGATATAAGTTACCCCAATACATTTTTCTTAAAATTTCGAATTTGCCAACAAAAAAATATATAATCTTAATTAAAAGTTCATAAAATCCAATAGATGTCAAGAAAGAAATCATAGTATAAAAATATTGATTATCTGTTGCCAGAAAAATTTTTGTAACCCAAATAGTATAAACCACAGTCACAACTAATACAAACATATTAATTGATTTCAATCGTTCTTGTTGCACTTTCAAATACCTCCTCTATTTTGTAAATACCTCCATTTATAAAGTTTAACTTATTCCACATTACTTCAGGGTTTAAGTTCAAATGTATACAACTTATCGCTTTTAAAACATTTTGATGTGCCAGAATAATTATATCATTATCTTCAGCCATTTCTGCAATATTTTCATTCCAATAAAATTGACTGATTCTACCATAAAATTCATCAAATGACTCTCCCTCTGGCGGCGTCATCTTATAATTAAAAATACCTTGGTCAAAGAAACCAGCATATTTTTCTCTGATTTCAGCCTTCATTTTTCCTTCAAATCTACCATAATCCCTTTCAATCAAACTTTCAAAATAACAAATGGCATGTGGCTCAATATACTTGGCTAATTGATTATATGTTTGTTTACATCTGTTAAGAGTTGAAGAAAAAACAATCAACTTTTTTTCTTCTCTAACTAATCCTCCAATATCTATTTCTAATTCCGACGCATCTATATTCATTTGCCCTGAAAAAAAACCACAAGCATTATTTTTAGTCTTACAATGTCGCATTAGAAACAGTGCCATATTTTTACCACCTCTTGAACCCCTTTCCATTATATGAAGCAATTTGAATAAATTCATCTACAATCTTTAACTTAACATCATTCGTAATTAGCGAAAAATAATCTTTGTTGCTTTCGTGATAATTTCTAAGCTGCAGATCGGGATGTGCTCTCAAACTGGATTCAACATGTATAGGATACTCTATACCATTTAGTCTAAACATTTGTCTGTCGCAATCAATTTCTATTTTGGGTGTAACTTTAGATTCCTTTCCCCATCCGTGCGGAACAATATTATACATTTCATTACCTATTTCTATTTTTTCCTTAGAATCATCAACCCTCATCATATATATCGGCACCCCAGGAGCTGTTAGCAAAGGAGCTATGTCTCCACTTTTTACAAGATGACAACCTATTGCTACCGACTGCTGATTCGGCATATAATAATGATCATATACATCTTCTTTAACAATATGGCACATTTCATCTAACAATAAATGTGCAAAAAAGGACTGCCTGACTCTATTATAATCCCGCAAACTCAAAGCAATATTAATAAATTGCTCTGCTTTGTCTTCAACCAAAAAACGTATATATCTTCCATGTGCATTGTAAGTCTTTATATAATTATAATACCAATTACCCTCGCAAGGATATAAACCATTTATTCCTTTTTTAAATTCATTGGCAGAAGAATGTAAAAGCAAATAAGGCTTATTGGTATATTTACTCTTTGCAAAAATAATAAAATGATTGCCTCTATGGAAATTGAAAGAATAATATTCTTGTTTCATATCAAACTTGTCTCTAAATTCCTGTATGTATTGCTCAGTAATAGCCCCTGAAACATCCTGATCTAATTCAAAAATAGATGTTGTGCAAACGTTAACGGAAGTATCTACGGGCACAAACGGTATTTCTGCGTTCCAGTTTACATATATTCCCGTAGCAAATCCTCCTGCAATTCTAATAACATCATGAGGAAATCCTAAGTCAAACGAAGGTGTTATCTTAACTTCTGCATTTCCATCAAATTGTTTTATTGCATCCCTAAATATCTCTTCTGTTATATTTAAGTATTCAACTAATCTCATTTGTGTATTATCAAAATCAAATATCATATGCCACCTCTTTAAGTATATGCAATCATGTGAATAAACAAGTAACAAAGCGATTCTTCAGGCTTTACCCCAAAAGAATCGCTTTGATTGTCACTTATTTAAGATTCGCCTGCAGAAAATCCCTTATTTCATACAATACCTTTTCTTCAACTAATTCGGCATCTAATACTGGTGGTTTAGGCCAACCTTTATCACTCCACTTAATTCCGGCAAATTCCTTTTCAGATTCATATCTAGGAATTACATGAAAATGTACATGATAATCTACCATCATCAACATCAAATAATTAATACGCTGATAACCAAAAGATTTATTTAATGTATTCTCTATCATCTTTATAATTTTTGCCAAATCACGTCCTTCATCTTCTGTAATATCTGAAAAGGACTCTGCAGCTCTCTTCAATGACAATATACCTGCTCCTAAAGTCGCTTGTACTGGTCTAACAGACCATACCCAATAATCCGTCTCTAATATAACTAATTCTGGCAACTTAAATTTACTTTTAAAATTATCAAAATTAACGCTCATTTTATGCCTCCTCACAAACAGTCATCGAGTATTTTTATTTAAATTGTACATTATTCTTCTATGATTGTCAATATTTTTGTTTGATTTTGCATTTGAT